>JACCEE010713960.1_pt1 | contig 99394 bp, 94 predicted proteins | sample 7449931 | NCBI WGS metagenome assembly JACCEE01 (sample SAMN15323457, study PRJNA562643) | freshwater metagenome | isolation source: river surface water | place: USA:Blue River Watershed | collected 2017-08-19
ACAAAATGAAATTAAATTTAAGAAAAAAGAGTAAAGGTTTCACATTGGTTGAAATCCTATTGGTTGTTGGTTTTATTGCCTTAGCCTCAATTGGTATTTATGCTGTTTACAACAAAGTAACTACTACATCTAAAGCTAACCAAGAGAACACTAACCTACAAACTATCCGTGCTGGTATTAAACAGCTATTCGGAAATCAGCAAAACTACACAGGTTTAACTGAAACAGTTGTTAGAAACGCCCGTATATCCCCACAAGATATGCATACTGGTGCTGCTACATTAACTAATGCTTTCGGTGGCGCGGTTACAATCGCTCCTCAAGCTTTAGGTGCTGCTCCTGGCTTCCGTATCACAACTGCTTCAATTCCTGGTGACGTTTGTGTTAAGTTAGCTTCTGGTGCTGGTTCATCATTTGACCAAGTTACAATTGGTGGTACTGTTGTAAAAGCATTGGGAACAAACACACAGGTTAACCCAGTAACAGTTACAACTCAGTGTAACGCTGACACAGTAACAATGATTTTTGATTCATATTAATCTGTTTCTATGAAAAAGACAAACCTCCTTCGGGAGGTTTTTTTTATTGGTTGATTTTTTTATTTTTTTTATTATGTATAATTAAATATAAAAACAATATGAGAAAACAATTATGAGAATAAATATTAGTCATTTAACTTTACCCGAGAATTTCCACAAAATAACAGACTTTTACATACCTAGCGAAGCACCTCTTTATGGCATTATGTATCCTGGTCCATTACAGATTATGCACATGAAAGAATATGCTGACATAGTTGGTGTATTATTAAAGGAAGCTCAAAAATCAGAATCTTTGGAATTTGCTTTAGAGCTATATCACGAAGGTAAAAGAATAATTTTACGTGGACATTCTATTGATTCTGTAGAAGGTAAGGTATTTATTTTCAGAAGATTGCCAAGTTACATACCTAAGATTGAAGAAATTGGTATGCCCAATAACATTATTGAGCTATTATTAAATGATAGATTAAATAATGGTGGATTAGTAATTATTGCTGGTGAAACTGGTCAAGGTAAATCTACAACAGCAGCAGCGTCTATAGCATATAGATTAAAAACATACGGCTCTTTCTGTCTAACAATTGAAGATCCTGTTGAGTTACCATTACAGGGTTTTTACGATAATACTACAAATCCAAACATCAAAGGCGTTTGCTTCCAAACAAATATAGATTCTGATGGGATTTCTGATGCTATTAAAAGCTCTTTAAGATGCTATCCTGCTGTTTCAAATTCTATTTTGTTTTTAGGTGAAACAAGAGACTCTGCTATGGCATCAGAAGTTTTAAAAATTGCAGCTAACGGACATTTAGTTGTAACTACTATGCACGGTGCTGATTTAATGATAGCTTTGCGTCGTTTTATGAACTTAGCTATGTCTCATAAAAATGCTAATGAAAATGAAGTTAAAGCAATGTTCTCCTCAGTTTTCAGATTGATGATTCACCAAAGAATGGAAACATTACAAAATGGTAAAAAGAAAATTAAACCAACAGTCTTGTTCTCACCTAGTTCATCTTCTGCTATTGCTACAAGATTAAGAAGTGGAGGGTTAGAGTTATTGGCAACTGAGATACAAAACCAAAATATGATTTTATCAAAAGGTGGATCTTTAATGAACTTAAGTGCCACTACATCAGCAAGTGGAGTTTAAATGAAAGTGATTAATTTTTTTGGTGCTCCTGGAGTTGGTAAAAGCACTGTAGCAATGTTATTAACATCAATGATGAAACAAAGACAAATTGATGCTGAGGTTTCTCTAGAGTTTGTAAAAGAATATATCCATGCTGGCAATGAAAATTTATTAGCATATCAAAACTATATTTTTGCTCAACAAGAAAGACAATTAAGAATATTATTAGATTCAAAAGAAGCAGAGTTTGCAATCACTGATGCTCCTTTATTACATTCTGTGTTTTATGCTCCAGAAAATTATCCTTCATATTTTAAAGATTTAGTTTTTGAAATTTATCACTCTTATGATAATGTAAACTTCTTAATCAATAGAAGTCATAAGTATTCATTTAATAGTAGGATTCATTCTGAAGAAGAGTCTATTTTGATAGCAAAGAAAATGCCTATTTTTTTAATGAACCACAATATACCTTTCATAGAAATTAATTCTGACGAAGATATTAGGGAAAGTGTATTTAACTACATTTTAAATAATCATAGAGTTAAAGACTACCAAAGCTATAAAAAAATAAGAACTTAATATGGATATGTGCAAATGTGTCCAAATAAAACTCTATTTTGTGTTTCTCTAGTATGAAAGTTTTCATAAAAAGAAACAATCGTTCCCTTAGAAAAATCAGCCTCAACAGAATCAATGTCTTCAATTCTTATACATCCTATATTTCCGTTTTCAATTAAATATTCTTGTCCAAATTGATCTTGATAAGATTCGTTTTTATTAATGGTTGGATAAAATGCTATTTTCCTATCATTATTTAAAATAAGTTCATTTGTAATTGAATTTTTAATCAATTCAAACTCTTCTTGCAAAACGAAATATAAATCTCCAATATAATATGTTCCTGGTGTCATTTACTGTCTTTCATTAATATTTTTTCATTAATAAATGATTTTATTTTTAAAGCAATAGCACAAATATTTTTTCTTGACATTAATAGCAGTTATGGTAAATTTATAAAGATTTTTTGGGAGAAAAAATGAAACAATACAATGATGCTTTAAAGTTTATTTTAGACAATGGTGTAAAGAGTGAAGATAGAACAGGTGAAGGGACTTTAAGTTATTTTGGATATCAAATGAGATTTGATTTAAAAGAAGGATTTCCAGCTGTAACAACTAAAAAGTTAGCTTGGAAAGCTGTATTAAGTGAATTACTATGGTTTTTAGAAGGTAGCGGAGATGAAAGAAGATTGGCAGAAATTTTACATGGCGACAGAAACGCAAAAACAGAAGATGGTTCATTAAAGCCTACTATTTGGACTGCTAATGCCCAAGCAGACTATTGGAAGCCAAATGCTAAATTTAATGGTGATTTAGGTAGGGTATATGGTGTTCAGTGGCGTTCTTGGAAAACTGGAAGGAAAAAGTGGATTTCTTCAAGTGATTATATAGATGATTCAATTGACCAAATAGCTAACTTAATTAACGATTTAAAGAAAAATCCATATAGCAGAAGGCATATTCTAACAGCTTGGAATGTCGCAGAGCTAGATCAGATGGCATTACCACCTTGTCATACTTTTGCTCAATTTTATGTAAGAAATAATAAGTTAAGTTGCCAAATGTATCAAAGAAGTGCCGATTTTTTCTTAGGAGTCCCATTTAATATTGCTTCTTATGCTTTATTGACTCATATGATTGCGCAAGTATGCGATCTAGAAGTTGGAGAGTTCGTACATACTTTTGGAGATGCTCATATATATTTAAACCATATAGAAGCAGTTCACGAACAATTAAAAAGAGAACCATATTCTCTTCCAACATTAAAAATGAATAAAGAAATTAAGGATATAAATAAATTTAAGATGGAAGATTTTGAGTTAATTAACTATAGGCACCATGCAACAATTAAAGCACCTATGGCTGTTTGACTTGTTTTTAATTATTGTGTAAGATAAAAAAATAATGGAGAAAAATAAATGAAAAAAAATATATTTAAAACATTGTTATTGGCAATTTCATTGATAAGTTTATCAGCATTTGCTCAAGATGTTCAAAAAATGAAACAAAAGTTAGATAAAGACTTTCCAAATTTAGGTATTCAGAAAGTAGAATATGTAAAAAACCTAAATTTATATGAATTAGAAGTGAAAGATAGCAATATTCCTGGCTATACTAATGAAAATAATGACTTTTTTATCATAAATGGTCAAATATTAGATGTTAAGAATAAAGTAAATTATTCAAAAGAAAGAGATTTTATTAAGGTTAAATCTTTATTTAATAGTCTCCCAATGGATAAAGCTATCAAAATTCAATATGGGAATGGTTCTAGAAAAATGGCTATTTTCACAGATCCAGATTGTCCTTTCTGTAAACAGTTGGACAAGGAAATACATGCTAATATGAAAAATGATAATATTACAATATATTATTTTATGAACCCCCTAAATATTCCAGGTCATGAGCAGGCCCCGCTAAAAGCTGCTAAAATTTGGTGTTCTGCAAATAAATCAAAAGCTTGGTTAGATTGGATGTTAACAGGAACATTACCAAACAACAAAGGCGATTGTAAAAATCCTGTTGCAGAAACAAGAGAGATTGGCAAAAGAGCAGGCTACAACTCTACACCTATAATTGTTTTTGATAATGGATATACTGCTGATAGAGTCCTAACTGCTGAACAAATAAGATTAGTATTGAAAGATAGAAATCCTTAATTTTAAAGCCGACAAGAATAAAGGAGCCATCGGCTCCTTTTTTTATCTTGATTATTTTTAAATATATTATAAATTAAATTCAAAGAAAGATTATTATGTGGAAAGTTTTTACAAATACAACATTTAATATCGCAGATTCAATAAAAGAAATACAAAAGTGGAAGTCATTTGTATATGATTATGAAAATGTGAAATTTAAAAAATATTTTGCCGAAAAAGTATCTGTATATTTTGATAATGGAATGTTATTCAAAAAATCAGAGGGCATTCACGATAATTTTTTAAATGCTTTATCGTTAGCAGAAAAAGAAATTCAAAATAGTGAAGTACTATTTCCAGATGTTAAATGCTTTTTAATTTTAGAAGATCATAACAATGTATTAGTTACATTAAATTTAGGTAAAGAAAGAATGATCTCTCCAAGTAATTATGGATTTATGTTGGAAAATGAAAACCCTACCCCAAATCTTCAAAAAATAAAACACTTACAACACAACTCTTGGGAAACACTAATTTTTAGCACAGAAATCAGTGATTTTTACAATGGTTGGATTAATTATACTCCAGGAATAGAAAAAAGAGCAGAGGCATTAGTTGAGTATTTATTAATAAATAAACAATTGACAGCAAAAGAAATGTCAATGGTTGAGAAAATATATATAGAAAATAACATTAAAAATCATCATCAATACAAAGATTTATATGACAGAATTATTAAGATAATGCCTAAAATAGAAACCTCTTTAGAAGAAGAGTGGAGAGAAGTTATTAATAGTGGAGAAGTTCCAAAAATTAATATAAAGAAAAAGGGAAAAATTTAATTAAATCTTTGGGCTAATTTTATTAGTAAAGCCTAATTTATTTTCTTGTTTTTCTGAATTTTCTGTAGGAACATCTTGAGATGAATTTTCAGCTTGATATAGCTTTCTATATGATTCATCTAAAGCTAAACTAGGAATTCCAGCAATAGTAGCAGCTAAAACTATATTTTTAGTGGTTGCTCCTAGTTCACATTCTTGATTTGGAAATGGCAATACCATATTAACATTCATTTCAACTAGCTTATTTTTTACTTCTTGGAAGAATTCACTTCTTTCAACAGCACCCATAGGCAAGTCTATTTCTTCATAAAATGAATTATTTTTGGGTTCCAAAAGAGAATCAAATAAATAGTCTACAACTTTTATTTTTTTATCTTCTGGTAAAAACTTATTGGTTGTTTCAGCCCAAACTCTAGCGTATTCACAAGAGCCGGAAAATTTAGTCGTATATATGGTTCCAATATTTCCATTTGTTTGAGTAAAAAAAGATTTTAAAATGCCAAAAACAAAAGCAGGATCTTCAAATTTCTGACTGCCACATATCATTAAGTTTGCTTTTTTGGGTTGGTTACTCTTCTCATTCTTACTCATTTTGAACACCTTAAAGTTTATTTGTAAAGCCAAGTTTGTTTTCTGCTGGCTTTTGCTCTGTATTTTGTAATTTTTCTTGTGCTTTATTGCTTAAAACTTTTAATGCCTTGTCACATTCTAAAATTTTAATACTAGAGCTAGGTTCACACATTTTTGATGCTAAACAAATGTTTTTAGTTGAAACACCTAATTCACCTTCTTTATTTGGGAAAGCTAAAACTACATTAACTCCCATAGAAACAATCTTTTCTTTAACTTCTTGGAAGAAATCACTTCTTTGAGTAGCACCATTTGGAATATCCATTTCTTCATAAAGTGAATTATTCTTAGGCTCCAAAACAGAATCAAATAAATAGTCTACAACTTTTATTTTTTTATCTTCAGGTAAAAACTTATTGGTTGATTCAGCCCAAACTCTAGCATATTCACAAGAACCCGCAAATTGAGTGGTATAAATAGTTCTAACAGCACCATTAAATTGTTGATACATCAATGTTAACATTTGGAATACGAAAGCAGGATCATCAAATTTTTGACTGCCACAAACTAAAATATTCAAACCTTTTACTTGTCTTTGTTGATTATTTAACTTAGTCATTTTTATACCTTTAATATATCTTATACTTATAATTATAACATAAGATTTTAGCGAATCAACATTTTTCAAAGATAGATTTAATTATCATTATTATCTTTATCTGAGCTTGAAAAAAACGAACTAATTTTTTGTAAGTTTTCTACAGGTTTTTCTTTTTTCAAATTTTCGCTAGGTTCTTGAGCATTTAATTTCTGTAGATTTTCTCTTACATATTTTCTTGGGTCTTTACCTATTTTAACAGTATTTTTACTTAAAAATCTAGCTAATGCTTTACAAGCAGCCTCAAAGCTAGTAAATTTTTGTTCTAATATATAAGAATCTGGGTGATGAGAAGCCACTTTAATTACAATTACACCTTCTTCCAATGGTTTATTGGGTATAGCTATTTCCACTTCACAAGGGTGGTCAAAGAAAATAGATACACCAGGACTCCAAGTTTTACTACTATCAACTAAATAAAATTTAAATTTTTGTGGTTCTATTGAGTCAAAACTAGAAGCATTTTTAGTATATTGATCTCTGTGATGAACAACGACTTCTAAATCAACAAATTTTTGTAAAAATTTCTCTACTACTTCAAGTTTTTTCTTTTTTTCTGAAGCAATAGCCCTATCTTCTTGACTATGAATAATCTTTTGCTTTTCTCGTTGAGTATAGTCTTTTAAATATGATTGTAAAAATATATCGTCTAAATCCATATAATTTCCTATTTATAATAAAATTATTAAAAATAGGAAACAATGTCAAACTTCTTTATTTAATAGTCTTCTTTTTCTTCGGATAATTAAACTGTTATCTGAAGATTCTGTTGAATCCAACTCAACAATGCTTTGGTTATTTTCAGAATTTAAATTTTCTATTATCTCTGTGCTGTTTGATTCTTTATTGGAATAATATGATCCTGTATGTTTATGGCTTGAGTATCTTTTTAAATAATTCTGAGTTTCTACTTGATATGAGTTATTTAATGAAATATTTAAAACAATGTCTTTTAATAAGAGATCCGTTGAGACATGTTCTAAAAACGGCTTATTGTGATTTTCATAAAGTTTTATTATAAATACCATTTTTTCATCAACATCTAAAGTTTTGTTAATCCATTTAGTTACTATTTCAATATTTTCTTTTCTGTAACAATTCAAAGAAAATCTATTTATATATTCTATTTTTTCTTCTTTTGTTAATGGTAATAGTGCGTTCAAGGCTATTTCTAAAATTTTAGGGCTACGATTAATATATGTAAAAAATATACATTCTTTATATGTTGATTGAAAGCTTTCTTGGTAATTTTCAGTTAAGTATTCAAAAAGAGTTTCATTATCATTAAAGCATGCAAAAAATAGTAAATCTTTATTATGTCTTTGTAAATCAGTAATGTGATTTACTTCTTTAGAAATTTGAGAGAATAGTTCAATTATCTTTTCTCGTTTTATATTTTTGTTTTTAAGTTCAGCAAAAATTTTATAATTATCCATTTAGTTCCTTTCAATAAATACAACGATTAATTTTTTTTCTTTTACATTCATGCCATTTTTTCCCAAATAAATTCTCTGTTTCTTTTAGGTTTGGATATTCTGATATCCAATATAAAGCTCCATTTATATTGCCATTTATTTTACATCCGTGTGCTACATTATTTAAGCTTTCATCAAGAAGATTAGAAACTTCAATATTGTTTCTTTTCGCCCACATATTCAAATAATGAGCTATTTTCTCATTAGCAACTGCATGTAAGCTAGTTTCACCTTTATTATTTGTTAAAATAGGAGAAATACCCATTTTGATTAATTCTAAAACCATAAAATCATCTCGTCCAGATTGGCAAGCATAATGAAGTAATGTATTTCCTTCTTGAGTTTTTGTTATTACACCACCTAAATTAGTGATGGCATAAAATTTTTCAATTAATCCATAATAACAACAATAATGAAGTAAAGTTTCTCCTTTTTCATTTGAATTATTTATTAAAGACTGATAATCAAATAATTTTTTAACAAAAGTATTGTAATCTTCGTTCAATAAAGAATAAAATAAAATATAGTTATTTTTCATGTAATAAAATTTTTGTTGACTATTATATTTGTTATATGTATAATATTCCGTTATATTCAAATTTAACAATAAGGGGCTTATTATATGGCAAAAAAGAAATCTTCAATTCAAGTATTTAATATAAACGATGTTGAGTCAAAATCAAAATTAACTACTCTTTTACTATTATCACAAGACAATGGTGGTTATGTATTGTGGGAAAACATATCAGAAGAATTTCAAATCAAACCTGATGATGATAATTTTCATATAATTATCAGTGCTTGTCAAGGGTTGGGTGTAAAAGTATATGAAGAAGAGCCAATAGATTTAATGAAAGATGAGCAAGAAGCTCAAGAAAGAAGTGAAGAAGCTGAAGAAGCAGAGGTCCCTATTGATGTTTCTGATTTAGTGATTGATCCAACTAAGCAATATCTAAAAGAAATGGGTAATGTTCCTTTGCTTTCTAGAACAGAAGAACAAAAAACAGCACAAAAAATTGAAGAGGGACATCAAATGATGATGAGAGCCTTAGGAGCTTGTCCTCGTTCAATAGAAAAAATATTGGAAATGGCTCAACAAGTTAAAAATGAAGAAATTAAAATTGAAGATTTAGTAGATGGTTTTGCTGATATACAGCCAGAAGTTGTAGAAGAAAAAGAAGTTGAAATTAAACAAGCAGCTCCAGTTAAAAAAGCAAAAATTAAAGAAGAAAAGGTAGAAAAAAAGAAAAGAGGTAGAAAATCTAAATCTGAGGATACTGAAGAAAATGCTTCTGAAGATAAAAATGATGATGAAGAGTCATTAGAATCTAACTCTTCTGTTTCTGATGGAGCATTAGATGCTTCTGGATTAATTGATGATGAAGCTGGAGAGGAAGATTCTGATCCTATATTGTCAGAGTTAGATAAAGCAAGTGAGAATATTGAAATTGAAGAAGATGGGCGAATAAATGCTCTAATTAAACACCAAGAAAACATGGAGAAAATTAGAGCAGAAGTAATTTCAAGCTTAGATAAAGTTGAAGTATCATATAGAGAACTTCAAACAATTCTTAAAAAGAAAGGTGTTAACCATCAAGATTACCACCCTAAAATGATAGAAATTGCTTCTATTTTAACAAAGATCAGATTTACACCAACAACTATTGGGACATTGTGTAAAGATTTTGAAAATATTAAAAGAGAAATAACTAAGAATACAAGTAAAATTGAAGAGTTATGTGTAGTTAAATCGGGAATGTCTAAGTCTAGATTCATTCAGGTTTTTCCAGGAAATGAAACTAATTTGGATTGGGTTATTGGAGAAATTGATGGAAAGTATGACTTTTCAAAGACGCTGGAAAATTATAAATTTAATATAATTGCAAACCAAAAGAAACTTAAAGAAATTCAAGAGTCTTTAAGGGGTATAAGTTTTGCTCAGTTCATGATGTTACATAGACAAGTATCTATGGGTGAAAGAAAAATGAACAAAGGCAAAGAAGAAATGATTTCTGGTAATTTAAGATTAGTAGTGTCAATTGCTAAGAAATATTTGAATCGTGGAATGCAATTATTGGACTTAGTTCAAGAAGGAAATATTGGTTTAATGAGAGCGGTAGATAAGTTTGACTACAGAAGAGGGTACAAATTTTCTACTTATGCTACTTGGTGGATTAGGCAAGCTATCACGAGATGTTTAGCAGATCAATCAAGAACCATTAGATTGCCCGTTCACTTAATTGAATTTTTGAACAAAATTAAAAAGATAACTAACGAAGAATTACAGAAGAACGGAAAAGAACCTGATGTCGTATTTTTATCTAAAAAACTAGATTTACCTGTGGAAAGAGTAGCTTGGTTAATTAGAGTTGCTAAAGAACCATACTCAATTGAAAATCAAGTTTCAGATGATGGAGAAAGTACTTTTGCTGATTTTATTGAAGATACAAACACATTGACTCCAGAAGAAACTATGGAGAGAGATCAATTAAGGGCAACCTTAGAGGAGGCATTAGAAACATTAACGCCAAGAGAAGCAAAAGTATTGAGAATGAGATTTGGTATAGGTGTTGGAACTGATCACACATTGGAAGAAATTGGTAATCAGTTTGAAGTTACGAGAGAACGTATTAGACAAATTGAAGCTAAAGCATTACAAAAACTAAGGGCACATGTAAAATCAGATAAGCTTAAAACATTTTTTGAGGGCAAAGTAGATCAATCTTTATTTGATAATTAATGCGATTATTTGTGGTGTTATTGACTAATTTGTTTTTAAGGTTTATTTTTATAAAAACTAAATATAAATTATGGAAAATTCAGCACTAATAAAATTGTTGCTACAATCTAAGTTAATTGAAAATGAAGATGAAGTGGCAAAAATTTCAAAAAAAGCAGAACTAGAAAGTAAATCTTTCTTGTCTGCTTTTTTGAAATATAAAAAAATAGAACAATCTACTGTTGGAACTTTGATTGCCTCTAAATTGCAGTTGCCATTTTTAGACTTGGATTTTTACGATCATTCTTATATTCCTTCAGATGTTGACTATAAAATTGTTGAAAAATATAAAGTTTTTCCATTAAAGAAAAACAATAATATTATATATTTAGCAACATCTATTCCAATATCAAATTCAGTTTTAGCTGATTTGAAGTTTCAAATTGGTATACCAAATATTAATCTAGTAATTTCAGAAGAAGAAAAATTAAACAAAAATATTGAAAAATATCTTCAAGGTAAAAGTGGAAACTTTGCTAAGGATTTAGACATGGAAGATGTTGACTTGGATATACAGTCAGATCTGCAAGAAGAACAAAGTCAAGATAATGATGTAGAAGATGCTCCTGTAGTAAAATTTGTTAATGCTCTTATTTTAGAAGCAATTAAAATGAAAGCTTCAGATATTCATTTTGAACCTTATGAAAAAAATTATCGTGTAAGATATAGAGTTGACGGTTCTTTATATGAAAGTAAAAAAGCCCCGGTAGTTTTGAAAGAAAAAATTGCCTCTAGAATCAAAATTATATCTAATTTAGATATTTCTGAAAAAAGAGTTCCTCAAGATGGAAAATTTAAATTAAAAATTTCATCAGATAGAGCAATAGATTTTCGTGTTTCAACATTACCAACATTATGGGGTGAAAAAATAGTGATTCGTATTTTGGATTCTTCCCCATCAATGTTAGATTTAGATAAGTTAGGATATAGTGAAGAACAAAAGAAAGTTTTGGTTGATGCTGTTTCAAGACCGTATGGAATGGTTTTAGTTACTGGACCTACTGGCTCAGGAAAAACAGTGTCTCTATACTCTTGTTTAAATTTATTAAATAAAGAAGATGTGAATATATGCACAGCAGAAGACCCTGCTGAAATTAACCTTCAAGGTGTAAATCAAGTCAGTGTTAATGAAAAAGCAGGACTAACTTTTGCTGCTTCATTAAGATCTTTCTTAAGGCAAGATCCAGATATTATATTAGTTGGTGAGATAAGAGATTTAGAGACAGCAGATATAGCTATTAAAGCAGCTCAAACAGGACATATGGTTTTATCAACATTGCATACCAATGATGCTCCAAAAACAATCTCAAGGTTGATGAATATGGGTGTAAAGCCATTCAATATAGCATCATCAGTGATTTTAATAACGGCTCAAAGATTAGCAAGAAAATTATGCCCACACTGTAAAGCTATTGATGATAGTATACCACAAGAAGTATTAATAGAGTCAGGAATGCCTTTAGAACATCTGGAAGGCTATCAAAACTCTTGGCATTTATATAAACCAGTTGGGTGTGATGAATGTAATGAATCTGGTTACAAAGGAAGAGTTGGCATTTATCAGGTTCTGCCAATAACTGAAGAAATTAAAAAAATAATTTTAAGAGAAGGCTCAGAGTTAGAAATAGCTAATGTAGCTAGGCAAAATGGTGTTTTAGGATTAAGAGAGTCTGGTTTATTAAAAGCTAAAGAAGGAATAACATCGTTGGCAGAAGTATTAGCTAATACTAATATTGAATAAGGAAATACTTATGAAAAAAAATGGATTTGGTTTAATTGGGCTAGTGCTAGCAATAGCAATATTGGGGGTTGGTGGAATATACGGTTTTCAAATTGGAACCGCATATTTAAATAAGTCAGTTATAAGTAAGGCTATTAAGGATACATTAATTAATAATGCAGACAATCCTGACATATCAAATGCTAAACTTAAAAAAGAAATAATGGAAAAGCTGTCTTTATCAGATTTAGATTTCTCTGAGAAAGATATTGTTGTTAATAGAGTGGGTAAAAGCATAACAGTTGATGCCGAATATAGTAAAAGAATAGGTTTAACTGATTCAATTTCTATATTATTAGATTTTGAAATATCAGAAAGTTCAAATTAATATGAATAATAAATTAGTTTATGTGGCACTACCATATACAGACAAAGACAAAAAAGTTATTGAAGAAAGAGTTTTAAGATTCTGTGAAATTGATTCCCAATTAAACCTTCAAGGTGTTTTAACTGTTTCTCCAATACTAAAGCACTTATTATTTGATAAAAATAAGGAATTACCTACTGATTGGAATTTTTGGAAAAATTTATCTTATAGATTATTATCTAGCTGTGATGTTTTGTTGGTTTTAAAATTTGATGGTTGGGAAAAATCTACTGGAGTGCAAGCAGAAATAGAATTTGCGAAACAAAAACAAATAGAAACTATTTATTTAGAAAACAATGAATATATAAATAATATTGTTTCTAAAATTAAACAACCTGGCAGGGGATCTAGGATTCGAACCTAGGAATGTCGGAATCAAAATCCGATGCCTTAGACCATCTTGGCGAATCCCCTAATGTTTGGCAGGGGTAGTAGGGATCGAACCTACACTCTCAGAGTCAAAGTCTGATATGCTACCATTACATAATACCCCAATAAATTTTGGTGCTACCTGTTGGAATCGAACCAACTTCCTCGGATTTTCAGTCCGTTGCTATGACCACATCAGCTAAAGCAGCTTGGTGGACTAGAGTGGAATCGAACCACTGACACACAGATTTTCAGTCTGCTGCTCTACCAACTGAGCTACTAGTCCAAATTTACTTTGCGGCGGTACCAGGATTTGAACCTAGACCAACAGAGTCAAAGTCTGTTGTGCTACCATTACACTATACCGCTGCAAAATAAATTTAGGAAATAAAAAAAGGCACCTTGCTGGTGCCTTTGTATTTTGTTTTAAACCTGTTAGATTTCTTTTGACAAAATAGCACCATTAGCTTGTGTCATAAATTGACCAAACTGCTGAAAGCTAAATTGTTGAACGAAAATTAACATTTTTAAATCCTTTTTATTTCAATGATTTAATTATAGCATAATGATTTTTTGGTTGTCAACACATTGTTTGCTATTTTTCTATTTTTTTGTTACTTTTTTGTTTTGAGGTGTGTATGCAAAGCTTGTCTGATATAAAAAAAGAAACAATACCATATAGTTTTTTATATAAAATTTCTGGATTGATAACAATATTATCAATCATACCAAGTTTTTTAATAATTTCTATTTACAGCTTTGTCGTTCCGACAAAATCAATATTTAATTTAACTATTTTATGTTTATTGATGTGTGCCTTAGTCTTTGTGCTTGATTTTTTAGAAAATTCAAAGTTCTTAATACTAAATGAATCAGCTAAAGAAATTGATAATAAAATTTATAATAAAGTTTTAATTGGTATTGCGAATTCAAAAAACACTAGCAGAAATAGCATTTTAGAAATACATGCTGATATTATAAAAATTAATAGTTTCATTAAAAAGGGAATAGATTTTATTTTTATAGAACTATGCCTATCTTTAGTATTCTTGTTTCCACTTTTTTTATTAAGTTTTAAGTTGGGTTTATTAGGTTTTTTTTTCATAGGGATAATTTTTCTTAAAGCAAAAATTAAAGAAGAAAAATTAAAAGAATTGACTATTAATAAAAATAATAATGAAAAACAAATAACAAAAATTTGGGATGAAATAAAACACAATAAAGAAACTCAATTAAATAAACTGATTTTTAAAAATTATTTTATAAAAAAAATTAATCATTCATTGTCTATTGGAATAGAGTTTTCAGAATTAGTTTTGAGAAATAAGACTTTTAACAGAATGTTAACTATTTCTATGGGTTCTATATTTATGGGATATGCTTTTTTATTATTTATTAATAATGAAGTAGATTTTTTAGCTATTATATTAACAAGCATATTGGCAGTTAAAGCTATTAGCCCTTGGGTTAATTTATTAAATTATAAAAAAATGAAAGTAGAATATAATGAAGCTGAAAAAAGAATAAATAATTTATTGATTAACATAAATGAAGAAATAGAAAAAATAAATTTAGATTTACCTTTGGGAAAATTAGAAATAAATATTATTCAGTCATATCCTGATATAAACTCTTTATCAAACTTAAGGGGTGTTGGGTTTAATTTAATTCCTGGAGAGATGTTGGTTTTATTAGGTAAAAATGGTAGCGGAAAAACTTCTTTAATTAAATCAATAACTGGAGAAAATTTTATTTCTAAAGAAAGTTATTGCAAAATATCGGGTGTAGATATAAATAATTTAAGTGAAGATCAAAAATTAATTAACATAGGTTATCTTTCTCAAGCTAATGAAATAATGATTGGTGATTTAATTAAAAATATTTGGAGGTTTAGTGATAATCACGATTTAAATACAACAATTAATAAAATAATTGAGGTTTCTTCATTAAAAAATCTATTAGAAAAAGAAGATATGTCCGTCTTTTCAATTGGAGAGATAAGAAAAATATTACTATTAAGAACAATATGTAAAAATCCAAGACTTATTTTATTAGACAATCCAGAAAATTCATTAGATGATGAAGGTCTACAAATGTTATCTAATATTATTCGTTGGGCAAAAAATAATAAAGCCATCATTATTACTGCCACAAATGATTTAAACATCATAAAAATGGCTAATAAGGGTTTACTTTTGGAAAATGGTAAAATGATAAAATTTGGTGAAATAACAGAGTTTTTAAAAACATGAAAAAAGATATAAATAAAATAATTAATTTAATATTTGATAATAGTTTAAAATTTAAAGAACTGTTTTTTTTATCAGGTCTTTACTCTATATTTTTATTAGCTCCAACTTTGTTTTCTTTAAAAATGTTAGATCAAATTATTGCTGATAAAAACACAAATGGTTTCATTTATTTAGCATCTATCACATTTATGATATTTATAATGTCGGGTTTAGTAGATTATTTTCGTTCAAAACTTATTAATTCAGCTACGGATAATTACTTCAAAATGTTTATAGAAAAATATTTTGAGACAATTTTAACTAAAAAGGTTGATTTTGAATACATATACAAACTTAAGTCTGTTATGCAAAATAATATTATAGAAATTATAGTAGATTTACCTTGGTTATTATTTTTCTTGTTGGCATTTTTTTTATTACACCCAATTTTAGGAATTACTTCATTGTTTTTTTTAGTAGGTCAGTTTTATTATTTAATTGAAAAAGTAAATAATGATAAAGAACAAATATCAGAAAAATATAAGTTTATTGCTGACTTATCATCAAAATTTCAACAATTTAATATCATAGGAATGGGCAGTTATTTAATTGGATTAGTTAAAGAAAATAAATTTAAAATTGATGAAGAAAAAGAAATTAATGATAAAAAATTGTTTTTGTTAGAGCAAAAAGTTAAGATTTTTAAAACATTTTTTCAATTAGCATTAATTAGTGTTGCTGGCATATTATATATAAACCATGAGATAAGTTTAGGAGCAATTATTGCTGTGAGTCTATTAATATCCAAATTGATATCACCATTATCTTTATTATATTTAAATTTAGGTAGTGTTTTCAAAATATTAGATCTAATTGATATATCTGATGTAATTAAAGATAACAAAAAAGAAAATATTAATATAGCAATGAAAGATAACAATATTCAAATAGAATTTTTGGAAAAAAAAGAAACTATTAAGCTAAATAAGGGTGATATTTTAATTATCACAGGAATGAATGGGTCAGGTAAAACAACTATGATTGAAAATATTATGAAATCAATTGATGTTGTAGATTATAAAATTGGTTATTTGGCACAAAATCCAAAATTTATTAGTGGGACAATTGAAGAATTAATATCTAATTTTTCAGAAAAAAAAGAAGGTTTTGTTGATAGTTTAAAGAAATCTATGGCTCTATCAGGTAGTGGTTTGTTTATTCAAAATCTTAAAAACAATATTAAAACCCAATTTGAAAAAGATAAAATATCTATGGGTGAACTACAAAAAATATCATTAGCGAGAGCATTTTTTGACAATCCGAATATGATTGTTTTAGATGAGCCAGAGAATAATTTAGATTACAATTCATTAGAAATAATAATCAAAAGCATTAAAGATCTAAGCAATGAGGGATCAATATTTATTATTGCTACAAAAAATAAACAAATTAAAGCTATGGGAAATAAAAACATTGTCTTAAAAAGTAAGATATCAGAGTGAATATTATGAATAAAATAAAAAATGAAATCAAAAAATCAAAAAAAATATTAATATTATCAAGTGCAATAATATTAATGATTGCCATCTTTATACCTCTAGAAAAAGGTATTTCTGCAAATGCAACAATTACACCAGAAGGTAGACCATTTTTAATAACAGATCCATTTGGTTCATCAATAGTAGAAGTTTTGGTTAAAGAGGGTGAATTTGTTAATAAAGGTCAACCTTTAATAAAAATTGATAACTCATTACAAAAAACTAATTTAGAGTATGCAAAAATGAATTATCTTTCTATGTTAGTAGAAGAAGATAGATTGCTAGCTGAATTAAATGATAAAAATAAAATTGGTTTTAGAGAAGAATTAAATCAATATGAAAAAGATCTAGAAGATATAAAATTAGCACAAGAAAAACTTTTTCAAAAAAGAAAAAATGCTATAGACATGCTTATTAAATATGAATTAAATAATAAGAAAAGCTTAGAAGAACAAGTTAAGGGGTTTGAAAAATCAGCAGAACAAAAACAAGTTCAAATATTAACTACTGATAAAGAAATAGAAAAATTAATAGAATTAGCTAATGAAGGTTGGATTCCAAAAAACAAATTGAATGAAGCTATTAGATTAAATGCAGAAATAAAATCTAATCAAATACAAATATTAAGTAACGCAAGTAAATTAAAAATAGACTCGATGGGTTCACTTTTTAAAGTGGAACAACTAAAAGAAGAGAGATTAAAAGAAATAAGCAAAAGGATTACAGAATTAAAGGCTGAAATTTCAATAGCTAAAGAAAAGTATATAACAGCCCAAAGTGAATTTGATAAATCTTTAATTAAAAGTCCTACAGATGGAAATGTGGCAAATATTTCTTGGGTTTCATTGGGAACCAAAGTATCTCCAGGTTATAAAATTATGGAAATTATCCCCAAAAACAAGGAATTGGTTTTGGAGGCAAAAATTAATAATAAAGACATAGCTTCAATAACTAAAGGTCAAAAGGTTGTTGCTCATATAAATGCTTTTAATAAAGACTTACCATTTAAAGAATTTAATGGTCAAATTTCAGAATTGTCTGCCAATGCTATAAATGATGAAAAAACATTAACATCAACATATTTAGTAAAGATAAAAATTAATTTTGCTGAGAATGCAAAAGATGTAAATGAGAAATTAATGAGTGGGATGCAAGCTGATGTTTTTATTGTAGTAGGAAAAAGCTCTTTATTTAACAATTGGATATACCCTTTAACAAGAAGGGTGTTTGAGGGGGCAAGAAATTAATGGTTAAAAAAAATAAAATAATAATAGGTTTAATGATAAGCTTCGCTCTAGTAGGAGTAGAGGCAAAAGAGTTGGATTTTATTTATCTGGTTGATCAAACAATGAATAATTCTAATGTAGTAAATTCATATAAAGAAAAGAAAAGCTCAGCAGAATATAAAAAAAATATGGCTGACTCAGCATTGTTACCGCAAATTAATGCCACAGGAAATATTTGGGGAAATAAGTTAACATCAGAACAAACAATTAAATCTAACGGTTCATCATTTGATTATACTAATACAAAAAAATTTAGAAGTGAAGATGTTAATATTAATATGAAAATGCCAATTTATAGACCTATAATTTGGGCTAATAGAAAACAAGCGGGTACATTGTTAACAATAGCAGAGATGCAAGAAGAAGATTCTAAACAAGAAGTTATAGTTAAATTAGCTGATACATATAAAGAATTAATTAATCAAAAAAACGAATTAGAGGCAAATGAAAAATTATATGCTTATGCCAGCAGAATATTAGAAGGTCAAGAAAAAAATTTTAAAGCTGGTATATCTACAATAACAGATATTGATGAGGCAAAAAGCAAGCAAGAATTAACTTATTTAAAATTAATGAAAGCAAAAAAAGAGTTCAATGATTCAAAAAATAAAATAATAAGTCTTTGTAAGTGTCAAGTTAATGATTTCAAAACACCTCATTATAATAAAATGTTGGAGTTAAATTTAGAAAATTACAATTATTGGGAGCAGTTGTTATTATCCGAAAATTTAAAAATTAAAATAAAACAAGAAGAACTCCAATCTTCCAAATATGAAATAGAAAAAATAAACTCAGATTTACTGCCAACTGTAGATCTAGTTGCTCAACATTCTCTGTCAAACAAAACAAATTTGCAAGCTCTAAACACTTCTTATAATCAAAGCCAAATAGGGTTACAGGTTAATATACCCATATTTACATCTGGCTATAATTCTAACAGTAAAAAAGTAGCGATTCATGAAAGTTATGCTGTTCAATATCAATTAGATGAGATAAGAAGAACTTTGTTATTAGACTTGTCTAATAATCTTGAAAATATTAATTACACAAAACTAGAGATAACTACGATAAAAAAAGCTATAGAATCTTTGGAAAAATCAAATTTCTCCATACAAAAAGGAGTTGAGGTTGGTACTAGAAACTTATTTGAATTATTAGATGCACACAAAGAAAAAGTAAAAACTGAATTAGACTTACAAAAAACATTAGCATTACAATTTAAAAATCTAGTGGAATTACTATACTTAACTAATAGTTTAAATGAAGAAAATTTATCTTTTTTAAATAATTTATTAGAATAGTTCCTCCTATTTATAAAAGCATCCTTTTATCTTTTTTTCTTTTGATTTAATTTATTTCCACCCTAAGATAAAATAAATTTACTAATTATTAAGGAGAAATGAATGAATCAGTACAATTTCACAATCGTTAACTCTCAAGTTACAGAAGTTTTTTTAATCGTTGGAGGAGTTCCTGTGCTTCAAACTATGGACCCAAATGATTCTTGGGAAGTTGAAGACCACGGCATAGTAAGAGAGGTTGAAAGCACGGGAGAAAAGTTTGTTTATACAGATAATAACGGAGATGGTGTTTATGATGAAGCTATAATTTCAGATTTTGGCTCTGTAGATAATGATGATATGTTGGGTGATGACACAGATGAAGACTTTTTCTCTGGTGATGGCGATGATTCTGTTGAAGCTGGTGATGGTGATGACAGAGTTTGGGGGGGATTAGGAGATGACTTCATAAAAGGTGGTCTAGGATCTGACGAAATTAATGGTGGTGAAGGAATTGATGATTTATTCGGTGATGATGGTGATGATCTTTTAGATGCTGGAATCGGTGATGACAATATAAATGGCGGAACTGGAAATGACACACTAGTTGACAATGACTCTTCTGGAAATGACATATATAATGGTGGTGTTGGTGTAGATACTGTAAAATACAATAGAACACAAGAAGCTGTAACAGCTAATTTAGGTTCGGGAACGGTTGTCTCAGGAACAGAAACAGATAACATATCTCAAGTAGAAAATATATCTACTGGTGCTGGAAATGACAGTGTTGCTGGAAATAGTATCAACAATTTATTAGATTCTGGCGATGGTGATGATTACTTAAGTGGAGCAGCCGGTAATGATGATTTAAGAGGTGGTTTAGGTAATGATAAATTATTTGGTGGCGATGGTGATGACATTGTAAATGGTGGTGCTGGAGTAGATGCAATTTATGGCGGTTTAGGAAAAGATAGAATTGATGCTGGCGAAGGTAATGACATTATTAATGGTGGAGCACAAGGTGCTGGGGATGATTTTTACGATGGTGGTTTAGGGGTTGATAACTTAAATTACGATTTGGCTTTAGCAGCTATCAAAGCAAACTTACTATTAAATAATGTAATAAAAGCTGGTGCCACAGAAGCTGGTATTGGTGTTGATACAGTTAAAAACATAGAGAATGTATTGGGTTCACGATACAATGACATTTTAATTGGAAATGCTTCATCTAATCAGTTAAATGGTGGAGAAGGTAATGATGACTTAAATGGTGGTGATGGACATGATGTGCTAATCGGAGGATTGGGTGATGACAAATTCTTCGGTGGCAATGGAAATGATAATGTTAATGCTGGTGCTGGTAATGATAACATAAATACTGGTTCAGGAATTGACTATGTTAATGCCGGTGAAGGTAATGATTTTATCAATGGTGGTTCTGCTGGTGCTGATAATGACACATATGATGGTGGTGTTGGTTTTGATGTTGTAAGATATGATGCTGCCATTGGTGGAGTTTCTGTAGATTTAACAGCAGGTTTGGGAGCAAAAGTAAGTACAGAAGCTGGTATTGGCAATGATACTTTAAGAAATATTGAAGGAGTAGATGGTTCTAGATACTCTGATGTTCTTAAAGGTAATGGATTCTTTAACGTTCTAAATGGTGCTGCTGGTGATGACAATATGGATGCTGGGGCTGGTTCCGATGTTCTTAATGGTGGTTTAGGTAAAGATGTGTTAACTGGTGGTTTAGGTATAGATAAGTTTATCTATAGAGCTATTGGTGAATCTGGTGCAACAGTTGGAACAGCAGATACTATAACTGACTTTACATCAGGAATAGATAAGATTGACTTGTCAGCAATTGATGCCAAACTGGGTGCTACAGCAAATGATGCTTTCACTTTAATTGATGTTGCTAATTTGACAACTGCAAATTCAAATGGAGCATTATGGTTAGATGGTGGAGTATTATATGCTAGCACAGACGGTGATACTACAGCAGAGTTTGCTATTGATTTGTCAGGATTAAATAGCATAACTGCGAATGATATTATTTTATAATATAATGTTATGAACAAATAAGGGGGCTAATTGCCCCCTTTTGTTTTACTTATTATCTTTTAAAGATTTTAAACTTTGACCATTGTAATTCCAATTTGCTAGACCTAGTGCCATTCCTGTCACACCTGCTTTCTTAAATGCTTTTTTAGTGCCATCAACAATTGCTAAAGTTTCACCATCAAATTCAATTGTTTTTTCATCTAAAATTGTAGCAGTAACTTTTTCATCTTTAACTAAATGTATAGTTGAACCAACAGGAACACCTAGAGAATCTATAATATCGCTAGAAGATACTTTTTGCTCTTCTAGTTCACCATCAAAAAATGGTTGTTCTTCTTCAAAGCCACTTTTTGTAATTTGATTGTCTACAACTGGATCTGTAGCTGTTGCCGTTTCTGCTGTTTTTTCAGGAATAACTTCTGCTACAACTGGTTCCGCTAATTTAGTAGAACCCTTAACTTCTACATTAATAGTTTCTTTTGCCTTCACTTGTGTTTTTTGAACAATTGGCTCTGGAGTTTCACCACTGCTAATTTTAATTAAATTAAACATAAAGCTCATATATTCAACATCTTGCTCTGTAACTGATAAGAAATCTTTTTTGGGTAATTTTTTATTGGCAAAGAACTGGTTTAATTCTTCAGAGAGTTTATCTGAGTTTGGGTTTTCAACTGATAGAACACAAGTAAAAGGAACAGGTACTGCTGGATTGTCCAGTGCTTCCTCTAAGTTATCAGTTGAGATGATTTTTAAATAGTCTTTAAATAATTCGTTTTTAATGACAGCCAAAGTTTTCATAGATTTTTTCCTTTTCAAAAATGATAAAAATTATATATAAATATGTTAATTAAGTCAAATCAAAATGCTGCTTGAATTGCTTGTTCAAGATTTTTACATTGTATTACATTTATTCCATATTTTGCTTTAAAATCTATTGGTTTCTTAGACATAAAGCTTGGCATAATAACTGTTTCCATGCCCATTCTTGCGGCTTCTTTGATGCGATCTTCGGCATTATTAACTTGTCTTAATTCACCAGTCAAGCCAATTTCACCAAAACAAACTGTTTTTTCTATAATAGGTTTATTTTTAAATGAAGAAATCATTGCTAAAAATGCGGGCAAGTCAATACCTGTATCAGAGAACTTCATTCCTCCAATTAATGAGACAAAAACATTATAAGTGTAAATGGGCATATCAACAAACTTATGAATAACTGCACATAACATTTGTAATCTGTTAGTGTCAAGCCCAATACTTCTTCTTATTGGGTTTGGTAATGGTGTTTCATCTAGAAGTGCTTGTAGTTCAACCAACATAGAGCGATTACCTTCTTGTGTGACATAAATAGAAGCGCCAGGTAACTTTTGAGAGTTACCACTAAAAATTCCTGCTGGGTCTTCAACTTCTTCTAAACCAGTGGATGTCATAGAAAAAATACCAACTTCATTGATGGGTCCAAATCTATTTTTAAAAGCTCTAACCATTCTATACTGATTATTTTTGTCACCCTCAAAATAAAGAACAGTATCAACAATATGCTCTAAAGCTCTAGGTCCAGCCAATTCACCTTCCTTAGTGACATGGCAAATAATAATCATTGTAGTTCCAGTTTCTTTGGCATATCGGTTAAGATGAGCGGCACATTCTTTTACTTGAGAAACTGACCCTGGTGCTGAAGATAATTGAGAAGAAAAAAGTGTTTGAATAGAATCAATAATGACATATTTAGGCTTCTCAGATTCTATAGCAGTTTGTATTTTTTCTAATTCTGTTTCTGCATAAATTCTACAACCAGTAAGAGGTAAATTGAGTCTTCTTCCTCTTAAAGCAATCTGCTCAGATGATTCTTCTCCGCTTACATAAAGTGCTTTGGAGTCTTTAGCTAAAGAAGTCATTACTTGAAGCAAAAGTGTAGATTTTCCAATGCCAGGATCGCCCCCTAATAAAATAACTCCACCATCAACCAAGCCCCCACCCAAAACTCTATCAAATTCTGGAATGTGAGTTGTTTTTCTTATATAATCACTTGCAGTTACAGATTCTAAATCTTGCACTTTATTAGAACCCTTGGCAAATCCTTGGTATCTGTTTTTCACATCAGATGGTTTACTTGATTCTAAAACTTCTTCTTCAAGAGTGTTCCATTCTCCACAATGAGGACATTTACCCATTAGTCTTGCGGAGTGTCCACCACAAGAATTGCAAACATATTGTGTCTTTATTTTAGCCATTAGTTTATTTCCTATTTTGGACGATTATACCCCATTTTTTAAAATTAGGCAATCATTTTAATTGACTTTATTTGTATGTAGATATATTATAAAAAAATTGGAGAAAAATATGACTTTCAAGCAAAACAATGATTTAAGTTTTAATAAAGTAACAATATTTGGATATTTCATATTAATACAATTTTTATTAATCTTAATTGATCTTGTATTTAAAATATCTGTAGAACAAGAATATACTAAAAAGCTATATAGTGTTATGTTAACTCATATAACAATAACTAATATACTATGGTTTTCTTCAATATATTTATTATTTAAAAACAAAATAAATATTATAGGTTTTTCTATTATTTACTTATTAGGTTTATCTCTAGCAGATTATGACTATGTTTTTTTAGGGACTATACATGAATCTTTTGTAAAATTTGGCTTATACCCATCGTTCTTAGAAGAGAAAAATGGAACAGGATATGATTATAATTATGCTAAATTCTTCATTATGATTCTAACTACTTTTATATTTGGATTAAGAACTTTTATAGGCAAATTAGAGAAACAAAGACTTTTCGTATTTGTAGGTTTATGTTCAATTATTATGGGAAATATTTTGTTTAACAATATAAATAAAATGGTCATTCAAGATATAAAAGACGAATCAAGAATTGCTAATAAGACAAAAATAGATTTTGTCTCAAAAGCACCAGGCACTGTATTTTTAAAGTTATGTAATGAATTAGACTTAACTTGTGTAACAGGAAATATAAACCAAAATAATGAAAATAAAACAGGTAATGAAATTGCCGATAGAAATATTAAATTTGTAATTGAAAGCCTGAAAAGTAGAGAAACAATTGGTGGTGGATTTATTAGTTCAAATTACAATAACAATCCCTATTCTGGATTTGTAGAAAAACTACAAAATGGAGATTATAGAATTATAATGAAAGTTGATGATCTACAAAAAAATATAGAAAAATGGGATTTTTGGAAGTCAGCATCCTTAGTTTTATATAATTTATTTATTTTCACATTCTGTATGTTTATGATAAGTCCTGATTACAAAAAAACTTTTAAAGATTTGATAAAAAGTAGTTGACTTAAAATCTTTTTTATGAAATAATAACTATATTAATTTAAAGGAAAAAAATGTTTAACTTCTCTATGATTGATCACGATATGATTGATACCAAAAAAATGGTAGGGAAGTCTATTTCTTAAAATAAAAAGACTTATAAAAAAACCCTACCAAAATCGGTAGGGTTTTTTTATTGGTTTTAACGGTTCGTTAGCATAGTTGGCCTAATGCGCTTGCCTGTCACGCAAGAGATCAGGGGTTCAAATCCCCTACGAATCGCCAAGGTTGTATAGCTCAGTTGGTAGAGCACCGTCTTGATAAGGCGATGGTCGTAGGTTCAAGTCCTACTACAACCACCAGAATGTAGCCTCTGTAGTTAAATGGTATAACGGTCGGCTGATAACCGACTATTACAAGTTCAATTCTTGTCGGAGGCACCATTTAAAGACTTTTTAGGTGTGACTTTAGTGTAATGGTTAGCACCCCATGTTGTGACCTTGGTAGTACGGGTTCAAATCCCGTAAGTCACCCCTAAAAAGTTTTAGTGATATGGCGTAGACGGATGCGCACTGCCCTCATAAGGCAAGGAGAAAGGCTCGGTACCTTTTATCACTACCAAATTTTATGGCTCAGTAGCATAGTTGGCCTAATGCGCTTGCCTGTCACGCAAGAGATCACGGGTTCGAATCCCGTCTGGGTCGCCATTCATATGGTGGCTGTAGCTCAGTTGGTAGAGTCCAGGATTGTGATTCCTGTTGTCGTGGGTTCGAGTCCCATCAGCCACCCCAAAATCTTTACATTTTAATATAGTTTATATATTCTTAATAAAAGAGTATACAGATGAAAAAAATATTATTAGGATTAGTTACATTATTTTTGTTACAACAACCATTATTTGCTCAAGATGCTGTTCATAGAAAAGATTTATCTGAACAACAAAAAATAAATTTTCTAAATAAAGTTGGTTATGGTGTTTCTTTTGAAGAAATAAATGAAATAACCAAGAAAAATTATTTTAAGTGGATTGATGAAAAATTAAATGATAAAAATATTGTTGTTAAAAAAATAGAAAATAATAATACTTTTAGTGCTAGAATAGACAAAGATATTGATAATTTTTTTAAACAATACAGAGATCATGACTTCAATTTGGTAGTAGCTAAAAATGGTGGTTCTACTTCTGAATATGTGTATGGGGAAAACGGATTAATAAACAGTGAGTTAGACAAAAGAATACAATATGCTCACAAATCACAAAACAGAATAAATGAAATGATGGTTTGGTTTTGGTTTAATCATTTATATATAGGACCTAGATCTAATAATATTTCAGCTATTTTCTTAGATGATTATGAAAATAAAATTAGGTTAAATGCATTGGGTAAGTTTAAAGATTTAATTAAAATGAGTAGCACTCATCCTGGAATGTTATACTACTTAAATAATGATCTAAATAAATTATATACATTTAGTGACCAAAATGGTTATAAAATCAAAAGAAGTGAAATAAATGAGAATTATGCTAGAGAATTTTTAGAGTTACATACTTTAGGTGTAAATAACGGCTACACTCAAAAAGATGTTCAAGAATTGGCAAAAATATTGTCTGGTCATGGAATAGTTTTTTTATCAGATTATTCCGAAGACTTAAATTTGGAAAAAATAAATAAATACTCAGATTTTAAAAAAATGATTGAAACTCAGCTTTCTCAAAATAAATATGTGTTAAATAAATTTTATTTATATAATGGAAAATTCCATGATAATTCAGAAAAGGTTTTTCTTGGACATAAAATATTAGGAAATCAAGAAAAAGAAATGGATGAAGTTATAAAAATAGTAACTAAAAAGGAAGAGTCTGCCAAGTTTATATCAGAAAAAATAGCTGTATTTTTAATGCACGACAACCCATCAAAAGATTTAATTAACAAGATGAGCCAAGCATATCTAAAAAATGACACTGACATAAAAGAAGCTTTGAGAGTTCTTTTCTACTCAGATGAATTTATTAATTCTCTAAATGTTCCAACAAAGATAAAAGACCCTTATGTGTTTACTTTGGGAACTTTTAAAACCGTATTTGAAAAGAACCCATTAGAAGAAAAGTCAGCGAGAACAAATTTAATTAATTTCTTAAATTTAATTGAGGCAGATCCATATTTTAAAATAACTCCAGATGGTTTTAGTGTATATGGAAAAAGTTGGTTATCTTCGGCTAGACTTCAAGAAAAAATACATTTCGCCATTGTGAACACATTACATTACAATAAAGACAAGGGATATAAAATTAATTATCCATTGTTAAGTAAAATAGCGAATAGAAAAATTGAAAATGAAAATCAAGCTATTAGTTTTCTAATATCTGATAATTGGATAAAAAGGTGATTTATGAATAAGCGAGATTTTTTAAAATTTTCAACACTAATGTTATTGACTGGACAGTTAAGTGAGACAGTTTTTGCCAAATCAAATACGGACATTAATATAATTACTATATTATTAAGGGGTGGTGCTGATGGATTGGATATTTTAGTTCCTTACTCTGATAATTATTATTATGAACAAAGACCAAATATTGGCATAAAAAAAGAAGATTGTTTTCAAGTTAATTCAGATTTTGGAATAAACAATAAAATGCCTTTTCTTAATGAATTATATAAAAACAACAATTTAAATTTATTACCAGCGGCAGGACAAATACACAATTCTAGAAGTCATTTTTTAGCCCAAGATGTTTTAGAATATGGGGTTAATAATGTAATAAATTATGAAAGTGGTTTTTTATCAAGATTAATAGAAAAAACTTCTTTTAAAGGTGTAAGTTTCACAGAAAATATTACCCCAATTATGAAAAATAAAAACATAATAATTCCAACTATGCCTAAAGGAATTTTAAATGGATTCTTCAATTACAATGGAAAACCTTCAATTAAAGACCCAGAAATTAACAAGGTTTATCTAGAAGTTGAAAAAAACATGAAAATATCAAATGAAATTAAATCTCAATTAAACAAAAACCAGTCAGATGGAAAATTAGTAAATGCTTTTAAGGCAATGAAGTTAGGAAATTATAATTTAAGCTTTATTGATTTTGATGATTGGGACACCCATGCAAACCAAAGAAGCAGAATGAATAATTTATTAAGTAATTTAGATAATGAGCTTAAAAATCTTAAAAATAGCATGTCTCAGTCAGAATGGAAAAAAACTGCCATTATAATAACAACAGAATTTGGAAGAGTTTTAAAAGAAAATGGTTCAGGAACAGATCATGGACATGGAAGCTTATTACTTTTAACTGGTGGGGTTATTAATAAATCAAAAATTTTAGGAGATTGGATAACACTAAAAGATTCCCAATTACATGAGAACAGAGATTTACCAGTATTGTATGAAACTAGAAATGTTCTAGCAGAACTATTTGTAGAAATTTTTAATTTAAATAATTCTGATTTGAACTATGTTTTTCCAAATGCAGTAAAAACAAATTTTAAAATTATTTAACTAGCCTAAGATGTTTTCTTTGATTAGGTTTTGTTCTTTCAGTTCTATATGGGTGTTTAATTTTTTCTTTTTCTACAACAAATTCTAAACCATAACCATCTTCTTTAACAAATATTTTCTGTATACTTTCGTATGTAATTTTAACCCTAAAATTATCACCTGAAAAAACTGCCTCAAATTCAATATTTTGCTTTAAGAAACCTAAATCATGTGTGGCATCTGGATGAATATTCAATATAACCATTTGTTGTCTTTTAACATGTTCCGGCAAAGAATTATAGTAGTCTTCAGAAACCTCAATTAATGGAGTGAGATTTTGTCCTAAAGACCATTTATAAAATGCTTCAACCAAATACGGTTTTAATGTTTTATCATGGTTCATAAATATAAAGTAAAAAAAAATAATTGAAAATCAACATTTTTCATTTTTTTATGATATAATCCCAAAGATATGAAAAGGTAAAAAAGATGAAAGCATTTGAATATTTAAACATTAATGAGCTTAAAAACTTCCTTTTGGATGTAGGAACAATTCTGCCTGTTTTTGTATGGGGACCACCAGGTATTGGTAAAAGTTCAATAATTAATCAATTTGCTAAAGAGGTTGGATTAGAATGTGTTCCTTTGTTAGGATCTCAATTAGCACCAGAAGATTTAATTGGAATACCTCAAATTGATGGAAAAGTTAGTAGATTCATACCACCTTCTATGATTGTTAGAGAAAAAGAATTTTGTTTATTTATTGACGAATTAAATATTGCTTCTCCAGAAATACAAAAAGCATTTTATAGTTTAATCTTAGATAAAAGAATAGGTGAATATAATTTACCAAAAGGCTCGATTGTTATTGGGGCGGGAAATAGAAGTGCTGATTCAGCATTGGTTAGACAAATGCCTTCAGCATTAATAAACAGAATGATCCATGTACATTTAAAAGTTGACCATAAAATATGGTTGGATTGGGCAAAACTTGAGGGTGTTCATCCTTGGGTTATTGAATATATTCAAAATAGACCATCCCATTTGTCTACTGATATTGCTCCAACAGATGAAACTCCATTTTCTACACCTCGCTCTTGGCATTATGTAAGTGATGCTCTTAAGGCATTAGGGGAAAATCCAAATCCAAAAATGCTTGATGTTCTTCTTTATGGTTCATTAACAAATCATCATTCTACTCAATTTAAGGCATTTATAAAACAAATTAATTATAGATATGCAGTCCCTAAATTAATAACGGGTGCTGAGCCTTGGCCAAAAGATCCTAAAGATAGAGATATTCTTTTATTTTTAGTTAATTCAGCTAAGGACTACTTAATTAAAGAGCTTCCTAAAAATGAAGATGAACTAACATCACAAAAGAAAAAAATGGTTGTTCAAGTAAAAGACTCATTAAAAAATCTGTCTTTTATTGATGGAGAATATGCCCAAAATATAATTACACCAACAGAGTCTGGTGAAACATTACCTCGTTGGTTCCTTACGGATATCACAAAAGAATTACCAAAATTAATGATGGTTAAGGAAAAAGTTTAATTATGAACAAAAAGTCACAAGCACAATCTAAACAAAAAAACTATCAAATAGGTTGGAATTTAGCGAGTTCACACCATTTGTTAGGTTCTGTGCTTTCTAATACAAGAATGTATGCACTAGAAGAAAACTCACCTTTATGGAGCAATATAGAGATTCCACAAGGTGCTTTCGTGACTGTTAAGGTTTCTGGAGATTCACATGCTGACATTTTTTTAAAAAAGAACAATAAATTTTCTGAAGAAGATTGGAAATTTGTATTTAGCACAATAGCTGGATATTTAGGTTTGGGGTTACATAAAAAAATAAATCATAAAAATAAACCAAATCAAATTGGACTCTTATTGTTTGCAATTCATTATGTAAAAAATATCATAGGAATAAATGGTGTTCCCGAAACTTGGCAAGGTTTTTTTAGTATTGAAAATCTTATTTCTTTCAAAAATGAAAATTCTGTAATAGATAAACTTAATAGTGACAGCAAAATATTCGATTTAGTTCAAAAAGTGTCATTTCATAATAATATAAACAGCAATGGAATATTTGTATCTGATGAAAAAAATACAACCTATTCATTTTGGAGGGGGAGCAAGAGTTTTGAGGAGATATTTGTTGAAAATTTAATTAATCAAGCTCAAAGAACAATTGCTTTAAGATCATCTAAAGATTTTTCTGAAGAAGACTTAAAAAAGAAGGCTAAAATAAGCTACAAAGCAAAACATTGGTTTGAAATGCATTTTCCTCTTCTTTCTTCTTTGGCTGCTTCTTTTGAAATCATAGAAGACATCCAAGTTTGTAAAAATCTAAACATTCAAATTGCTGCTGTTTCTGCTGTAGATAAAATTATATATGTGAACCCATTAGCTAATTTAAATGAAATGGGAGCTAGATTTGTTATTGCTCATGAAATTTTACATATTGCCTTAGACCATGCGGGAAGAAGGGCAGGAAGAGATCCTTTAATATGGAATTTGGCTTGTGATTTTGTAATTAACCATTGGTTGGTAGAAATGAATGTTGGTGTTTCACCAGAAGGATTATTCTTTGATAAAAAATTAGCGGGGTTATCAGCAGATGAGATTTATTTAATGATAGCATCTGATGTCCGCTTAAAGAAAAAAATGATGACACTCAAAAATATGAAAGCAGGGGAAGGTTCCAATAAAAAAGATTGTGACATACTAGATCATGACCCATCTTATTTTTCTGAGTTTGCTCAAGCTTGCAAGGAAGCTTTATTAAGAGGAATGTTTACACATCAATCTTGCGGAAGAGGAGACTTGCCCGCAGATTTAGTGGAAGAAATAAAGGCAATCAACCAACCCGCTATTCCTTGGCAAGTTGAATTGGCAGATTGGATAGCAGAAAGATTTCCGTTGGAAGATAATAGAAGAACATATGCTAGACCATCTAGAAGGCAAAGTTCAACTCCTAAAATACCAAGACCTTCTTATGTAAAACCAGAATATGACAGAAAAACTAGAACTTATGGGGTAGTATTAGACACTTCGGGTTCTATGGATAGACAATTATTGGGTAAATGTTTAGGCGCCATTGCCTCTTACAGTGCTGCGCAAGAAGTCAAAGAAGTAAGATTAATTTTTTGTGATGCTCAAGCATATGATGAGGGATTCGTTCCTGTAGAAATGTTAGCTCATAAAATAAAAATTAAAGGAAGGGGTGGCACAGTATTACAACAAGCTGTAAATTATTTAGAAAATGCCAAAGACTTTCCAGATGGTGCCCCAATATTGATATTGACTGATGGTTTTTTTGAAGAAAACCTAACTATTGAAAGAGAACATGCTTTTTTAGTTCCCAATAGACATTACTTACCCTTTAATGCTAAAAACGTATTTGAATTTAAGTGAGAAAATTATGCAAGATATAAACAATGGAAAAATCATATATAAGTTAAAAAAGATATCAAAAAAACAAGAGAAGGATATCAATCAATTAAAAGAAAATGGTGTAAATGAAGTAATGGCTTCTCTTTATTCTTTAAGAGGTGTTGAAAACTTTAAAGATATAAATCTAATTCAAAAATTAGAGCCTTTTGAAAATATGAAAGGTGCTAAAGAAGCGGCTAAGATTTTATCTAAGGCTATTTTAAGAAAAGAAAAAATTTGTGTTGTTGCTGACTATGATGTTGATGGGGCAACAGCTTGCACTGTTGCGGTTAGAGGACTTAAAATGTTTGGAGCAAATGTAGATTATGTTGTTCCAGATAGGTTTGTTCATGGATATGGATTAACCCCATCGGTTGTTGACGAAGCCATCAAGAAGAAAAACCCAGATTTAATTATTACTGTAGATAATGGAATATCTTCACATGCAGGTGTAGATCATGCTAATAAAAAAGGTGTTCGTGTTTTAGTGACAGACCATCACTTACCTGGGGATACCTTACCAAATGCGGAATGTATTGTAAATCCAAATCAACCAGGTTGTGAATTTAAGAGTAAATCAATATGTGGTTGTGGAGTAATGTTTTATGTATTGGCTGCATTAAGACAACAAATGATAGATTTAGAGGTGTATACAACTAAAAATGTACCCAATGTTTTTTCTTTACTAGATTTGGTGGCAATAGGAACAATTGCTGATGTGGTTAAATTAGATTTAAATAATAGAATCATAGTTAATCTAGGACTTAATATGATTAGAAAAAAACAAACTCGTGCGGGAGTTTTATCTATCATTCAAGTCGCCAAAAGAAAACATGATCAATTAAGCACAACAGATATTGGATTTGGATTGGGTCCAAGAATTAATGCTGCAGGAAGATTAGAAGATATGACTATTGGTATTAATTGTTTATTAACTGACAATATGGATACAGCTACTAAGTTGGCACAAAAATTAAATGAGATTAATCAAAGCAGAAAAGAGCTTGAGTTAGACATGAAAGAACAAGCTATGATTCTACCTTCCTTAAAAGAAACGAAGTATTCTAAAGTAGCATTTGATGAATCTTTCCATGAAGGTGTTATAGGTATTGTAGCCTCTAGAATTAAAGAACAGTTTTATAGACCAACTATTGTATTTGCTCCGGCTTCAGAAGAAGGATTAATTAAAGGTTCGGGGCGTTCAATTCCTGAGATTCATTTGAGAGATGCTCTAGATTATGTTTATAAAAAGAAGCCAGAAATCATAGAAAAATTTGGTGGTCATGCTATGGCTGCTGGTCTAACTATAAAAAAAGAATTATTAAACGATTTTTGTGATCTTTTTGAAGAAGCTGTGGAAATCTTTTCTGATGGTAAGGATTTATTAAATATTAAAGAAATAGATTTAAACTTACATGGCTCTCAAATTAATTTAGAAAATGCTGAGGCGATAAGAGATGAGATTTGGGGACAAGGATTTCCTCCACCTCTTTTTGTGGGTGAGTTTAATATTGTGGAACAAAAAATATTAAAAGATGCTCATTTAAAATTAAAGCTAGAAAAAGATGGGGAATACTTTGAAGGCATTTGGTTTTTTACATCTGAAAAATTAGAAGTAGAAAAAGCAAACTTTGTATACACTTTAGGAATCAATGAATTTTTAAATACAAAAACTGTACAAATTATGGTAGAGGGTTTATATTAATTATAAGAGTTTAATATTTCTTTGATTTCTTTTTAAATGATAGTATAATTAAAAGAGTTACAAGGAAAAAATTCAAATGGAAAATAAAGAAGCTAATGATAAATTAATGTCTGCTGTTATTCGTGGTGATTTTGATATGGCAAGCGAAGCATTACAAGCTGGTGCCGATATTCAATTAAAAACAACAAAGGGAAATAACCTATTATATGTCGCAGCTTCAAGAAAACAAGAAGAAATTTTTGATGCTTTATTAAGCATTGAAAAAGACGATAAAAAAATAGATTTAAATACAAGAAATAATATGGGAGCTACAACTCTCATGGATTTTATTCGTGAAGATGGCTTTATTAATTACACTAGAAAGCTACTAGAATCTGGAGCAAATCCCAATATATATACTAACGATGGTATGTCTCCGTTAATCCAAGCTTGTGCTGACAAAAAAATAGACGAAGTTCAAGTTTTGCTGGAGCATAAAGCAGATGTTAATTATCAAATCCCTGACACCAAAACATCAGCATTTTTAATGGCAGCCTCTCAAAGTAGCATGGCTATTTGTGAAATTTTAAAAAATAATGGCGCTGATGTGAATGCTTTAGATTCATTTGGTAAAAATGCTTTAATAACAGCGATATTCAAAACTGATTCTTTTATGAAAAAAAGAGAGAAAGCTGAACATAAAGCCCTCTGTTTATTTTTGTCTGATATTGGAATAGATTTAGATTATGTTGCCCCTAGTGGTATGACAGCATTATGGGCAGCTTCTGTTAATAAAAATAAAGAGCTTACTGAACACTTACTAGATAAAGGTGTTAAAGCTAATGTTTGGCATGAAATTGGTTTAGAAGGTAAAATGTCTGCTCTTCATATTTGGATGAATTCACAAGAAACAGAATTAGTTAAAAAACTTATTAATAATGGAGCTAAATTAGAAGTCAAAGATGAACTTGGAAATACCGCTGCTGCTTATGGATTTATGAATCCAAATATGAGAGATCTTATGATGGAATTGAATGCGGATGTGAATTCATTTTTCTATCAAAAGAAAACCTCTAAAGATGAAGAAGAAAAAAAACTTCCAGTGATATCACACATAATTAATAGTGGAAACAAACAAAAAGAACTTGTTGCTGAAATGATTAAAAGGGGTGCTAAAGTAAGTTTTGAAGAGGAATCTTTACAAAAATATGAACCCATCGCTATTGCTATAGCATCAAGTGCTTATGATATTGTTGATGCACTATTGGAAACAAAAAAAGTCAATGTAAATAAAATGATTAAGATTAGCACAATAGGAACCCCAATGAGTGCATTAATGTTAGCAGTTAGTGGTTCAGTTAATAGTTCTTTTAGTGCTTATTTAGAAAAGATGGAACAATTAAAATTAATTAAAGCAGCAAAAGAACAAAATGACAAAAATGGAGTTAAAAGTAATTTAATCAGTGATGAAGGAATGCAAGAAATTGAAGAAGATTTGAAGCAAATGGAAGTTCTTGCCGGAAAATTAAAAGAAGAAAGAAAACAAATTTTTAATTCTTTAATTAGACATGGGGCAAATGTAAATCTTGCTGATGAAAATGGTAGAACTGCTATTTTCATAGCTGCTTCAGGAGAATATGCTAAATGGCTAAAAGAAGAAAAAGCTGATTTATTCATAAAAGACAATGATGGAAACAATCCACTAGTTTATTCTGTAATAAATAACAAATCCGATCTGATGCCATTTTTAATTGAAGAATATAAAAAAGTTAATGATGAAACAACAAAAAATATATTTTATCAATTAGCCTTCACTTCAGTAGAAAGTCATTTACAACAAGACTTACTAGAAAAAGGATTATTTAATTACTTGAAAAATAGTGGGGTTGATTTAGACAAGCTGAAAGAAAAAGATGCAGTTATTAATATTGAAAATATAAATTATCAAGATGAAGATGGAAATACACCATTATTAGTTGCTTGTGCTAACAATTTACCATTTTTGGCATCTAGATATATCCAATTTGGGGCTAATATAAATATAGTTAACCAAAATAATGAATCTCCAATTATGCATGCCATATCATCAAATAATGAAGCCTTGGTTGAATTTTTAGTGGATAAAGGTGCTGATTTAACAATAAAGACAAACGAAAATAAATCTGTTTTAGATTTTGCTGAAGAATCAGAGAATAAATACATATTAGAAAAAGTAAAAATAGGTTTAGGGCATGAAGTAAAAGAAGGATTGCTAACAGGTGTTAAAAAAATAAAACCTTAAGAATATAAGTTGGCTTTAAGAATCCCATATTTTATTTGACTTTGATTTTTAATGTTATAAATCTAGTTATATTGATTTGTAATTTTATTCTACTATCATGTATTAAGAGAACAAATAATTTTTAAAGGGATAACCATGTATTTAAGAGCAATTTTACTATTAACAGCAATGCTAACATTCCTTGTCGCCCCTGATGTGGCAATGGCTCAAAATATATTTACACCTGTAAGCGGTGACAAATCAATGGAGCTTCTTGCTTCATTATTTGGCAAGTTGGGAGTTTTTGGAAGCTCTGGAACTGATGCTTTCGCTGATGTAATAACTGCTTTTAATAGTGCCGTATTAACAATTGGCGGTGTTTTAGTTTCATACACTATTCTAATAGGAACAATAGGTACCGCTCACGATGGAGAAATGTTAGGTAAAAAGTTTTCTTCTGCTTGGGTTCCAATTAGAACCGCCGCTGGTACTGCTTTAGTATTACCAGTGATTGGAGGAAGCTATTGTGTTATGCAAGCATTAGTTGGTTGGTTGATAGTTCAAGGAATAGGCTTGGCTGACATGGTGTGGGGAACATACATGTCATCTTCAAATATAGCCAAGCAAGTTTCAGTGAATGCTTCATCATATAGTAAGGATTATAAAGCAGCTTGGGGCATGTTTTCTAGTGCTGTTTGTATGTATGGTTATGAAAAAGTAATTCAAGAAGCTAGAGCAAACAATAGTTTTTCGGTTAGCAATTCTTTAGCTTTTGGAATTAGCAATTCAATATCTGGTGGAGAGTTATCGCCTGAAGAAACCATGATGGGGGCTGTTGGTAGTGCAGGTGGATTAACATATTATTATGGGGCAACTTCTCCGGGAGATGGATTTAAAGAAGATTCTTGTGGAAGTGTTTCTTTGTCTGCATTTGCGGCTCCTTCTGCATCAGGTCCTGTTGGAAATCAATTTGGAACAAGTTTAATAGATAGACAAAAAATCAATCAAATGTCTGCCCAAGCTGCTGTCGCCCAAGTTGCTGCTTTTGAGGCACTTAAAAATGAAATTAACCAAGCAGCAAAAGCATTCGTAGAAAATCCATCTTCTACTAGTGCTGTAAATGCAGTTAAAAGTGCTACAGCTAAATACTCAAAAGCTGCTACAGATTCTGCTTCTGGAATTTTAAGTACCCTGGCAAATTTTCAAGAATTAGAAGCTGCTTCTAAAAAAGATGGTTGGATATTAGCTGGAGCTTGGTATATGAGAATGTCATATTTAATGGATGCAGCTAATATGTTAATGGGAAGAAGTCCAAGTGCTAGTGGTGCGAACATGAATAATTCAGGGATAGAGGCAAAATATGCTGATGTTTTCATACAAAAATATGGATTAAAACTAACAGCATTATCGGGAGTTTCTAATGGCGAAACTGGTGTCGCTGGGGCGGCTGTTTCACAATCTTCTTCTGCTACATCAGGTGCTATGGGCTTATGGGATTTCTTAAAATCAGGCTTAAATTTAGATAAAGTTTTTAAAAATTTATTCCAAGGTATAACAAATTTTGTATTAAATGATGGAGATCATCCAATCATGGCTATGAAAGGAGTTGGGGCTTGGTTGTTAACTATTGCCGCCGCAACATTTACTTCTTATGTTTCAGCAATGGCTGCATTAGCAACTGCTACACAAGGTGGAGGTGTTGCAGTTTCTGTAAGTATGTTACCTTTTACTTTAATGTTTTGGCCGACTCTTATAAGTGTTGGATTTATGTTGTCGTATATCTTACCAATGATGCCATTTATGATTTGGATAGGTGTAATTTTAGGTTGGATTATTTTATGTGTAGAGGCTATTATAGCAGCACCAATGTGGGCAGTAATGCATTTAAGTCCTCATGGTGACGACATGGTTGGAACAGGTGCTCAAGGTTATAGATTAGTATTATCTTTAATGCTAAGACCTGTGTTAATGATTTTTGGATTAATAGCAGCTCTAACAATAATCACAGTATTTGGAAAATTAATAAATCAAATATTTGCTTCTGTATTTTTATTGTCACAACAAGATTCTAATATAGTAATTTTAGTAGCAGGATTTATTGCAGCACCATTGATATATATGGGACTTATGTGGACATTAATAACCAAAACTATGAGTATCATACATGTTATACCAGATCAGTTATTGCAATGGTTTGGTGGTGGTGGTCCACAAATTGGAGATTATGGACAAACTTTTGGTTCACAAGGTTCACAAACATTTGCTGCTGGTGCCGCAGCTGCTAGTATGGCTGGTAGAACATTATCAGCAGGAAAAGAAATGAAAGATTTAAAAAATCAAATGACCCAAGCTCAAAAACAATCTGAATCTGTAGAAGGTGATAAAATGTCTAGAATCACTTCAGGGTGGGATGCCAAAGGTGGAGTTGGAACTTCTGATATATTAAAATCAGATTTAAGCCAAAGCAATCCAGAGATGCAATTTAATTCTGAAAATTTATCTCAGGCAGACATGTCTAAATTAAAAGATATAACAGATGCTAACAATATATTAGGTGGTGCCGAAGCTCCATTGGCAGAATCTTTTAGAAGTGATATGGGGCAACAAATGGCTGGAGGTGCTACATTCTCACAAGCATATAGCGGAGCCTTACAAAATTCTCTAACTGAAAAATATGGTTCGGGTGCTGCTTCTTATGTTGCTAACTCAAGCAGTGGTTTTACCAATAAGGGTGAAATGAGAAAAGCATTAGCAAATGTTGATTTCGTTAGTGCAAAATATAAGAATTTACCCCCCGCACAAAAAGAAACCAAGATGAATACATTCTTTGAAAATGTTGAGTCAAGGGGAGGTTTTGATAAAGCCTTAGAAGTAAAAGAAAATAAAGATGCTGGAATGTCTGGTGGTGGATTTAAAGATAATCCAACTGGAGATGAAAAAGCAGCTTCAGAATAAGCAATATAAAAACCACCAAATGGTGGTTTTTTGTTTTACTTATTTAATATGATATCATAACATTAAGTTAAATAGTTAAGTCATTTTTTTCTGTTTACTGCTTTGTTAATTAGCTTGTCTCTTCTTTTACTAATTAGAGTAGCATCTCCTACATTTGTATTGTGCGATGGTTCATGTTTATCTTGTAGAACATCTATTTTTTTATCCAACCCCATTTCAATAACTTCTTCAACTTCTAGCCCCTTCTCCAAACCAAATTGAATAGCTAATTCTTTAAATGCTTTTTGAGAAACCATCCAGTCAGCAAGAAGGGTTTGCTGTTCTTCATATGCTTCTTTAAAATTTTGATTTTTCTCTGCTATTATATGCATCGGTTGAGAAAGTAAATTTTCATATTCTTGATTAATTTTTCTTGTTGCAGCTTCAACTCCAATCATTTCATTTACACTTAATCCGTCTAAAACTTCTTGGTCAACAAAATCAAATGTTGTTTTTTCAGAAGTGGCTGATTCTTTTAAATTTTCTTTTAAATTAAAATTCTCCCTTTTGAGACTTCTAATTTGAGTTTCTAATTCTGTTATATACTCTTTTTGATCAATAATTTGATCTAATTGTTTAATATTGATTTGTCGCTGCCCAATTAATTTAAATCCATCAATGGCATCAGATTGCCTGTTGGCACCATTATTAGCATCAGTTACAACTTTACCTAATAAACCATCTAAATCACTCATAAGTGTCTCCTAAAATTTTATTCTTATATTTATATTTTATATATTAATTTCATTAAATCAAATTAATTAGAAACTTTATTGATTAAACTAATTTTGTCTCCAATTTTAATGTTATATTTTTGGAAATAGCCTTTGTTAACCTCAAGAGCATAAGATGCTGGTTTTGAACTTTTAACTTCTGTTTCATCAAATGGTTTCATAGTTTGTATATCCACAATTTCAAGTTTATCATTTAAGAAAGCAATATCTAGTGGAATATACGTATCTTTCATCCAAAATGATAATGGTTTTTCATAACCAAAAACAAAAAGCATTCCAACATCATAATCCATTTTCTTTATATTTTTTAGTCCGTGAGCCAATTCATCTTGTTGACAAGCTGTTCGCACATATAAAGGTTCTGTTTTAACCATAATATTTGCATATTTACCTTGACATACTTGTTCTGCAAAAGTTGGAACTTTCTCTGAACATCCTACGACAAAAGTCATAATGATGCTTAAAAATAAGATTTTTACTTTCATAAATCCTCCTTGTGTTTTGAAACAATTTGGTTAGTATCTTCTTTATGTTTAAAAGCCAATTGTTCAATATTTTGAAACCCCTTACAAGAGTTAATAACATATTCATTAGTCAATAGGGCTTCCGATTCAAAAAGAATTTCTACTAATAAATTATACTCCCACTCATTTGGTTCTCTTGGAGAAAAACCTAAAGATATCTCAATATTTTCTTCTTTTTGGTTGTAAACAAAATTAACTTGTGCGCTTAAGCCAGTTTTTTTATAAAATCTAGGCAATGCTAAAGCAAAAGTTTTACTAACTTGTAATTGTGTTGCTATATCTGCTAAACTCAACATATTCCCTAACCTTTATTCTTTCTCTGCAAATAGGTTGGGCCATCAAAAGATGACCCATTTTTAATTACTTACTTAAAACTGCTCTTAGCTTACCTTCAATTTCATCTAAAACTTCAGGATTTTGCTTTAGCCATTCTCTAGTATTATCCTTACCTTGTCCAATCTTTGAACCATTATAAGCATACCAAGCACCAGATTTTTCTAAAATATTATGTTTAACTCCAAGATCAATTATCTCACCTTCTTTAGAAACACCTTGTCCGAAAAGGATTTCAAATTCAGCTTCTTTAAATGGAGGAGCGACCTTATTCTTAACAATCTTAACTCTAGTTTCATTACCGATAGCATCCTCACCTTTCTTAATAGAACCAGTGCGTCTAATATCCATACGAACAGAGGCATAGAACTTAAGAGCATTACCGCCAGTGGTAGTCTCTGGAGAACCAAACATCACACCAATCTTCATGCGAATTTGGTTAATGAAAACTACAGTACAATTGGTTTTCTTTGTCGCTCCAGTAATTTTACGAAGAGCTTGAGACATTAAACGAGCCTGTAAACCCATGTGTGAGTCCCCCATTTCACCTTCAATTTCAGCTTTTGGAGTCAAGGCAGCAACTGAGTCAACAATAATCAAATCAACAGCACCAGAGTTAACCAATTGGTCAACAATTTCAAGTGCTTGCTCACCAGTGTCTGGTTGTGAGATCAAAAGGCTAGAAACATCTACACCCAATTTTGCAGCATACTGAATATCCAAGGCATGTTCAGCATCAACGAAAGCACAAGTTCCACCTTGTTTTTGACACTGAGCAACAATTTGAAGTGTCATTGTAGTTTTACCAGATGATTCAGGACCATAAATCTCTATAATACGTCCCTTAGGAATTCCACCAACCCCAAGTGCCATATCTACTGTTAATGAACCAGTTGAAATAACATCAACAGGTTCAACTTTGTCAGCATCCATAGTCATGATAGAGCCTTTGCCAAAGTTCTTCTCAATAGCAGCAATAGCAGCCGCAAGTGCTTTTTGTTTTTCGGGGTTTTGATTTTGAATAGCCATAATTTCTCCTTTGTTAAGGATTGGGATTATATACCACATTTATTTTTGTGTCAAAGGTTTTTTTATAATTAAGGCTTTTTATTAATTTTATTCTTTAAAGCTTGCTTAAAATCAATAGATAGCTCTTCTGGCATAGAATTTACCATGTCTTGAATAGTGTGTCCCAAATTATTTTTATTATTAATATCTATGCTTGTATTATTTATTAAGAATTTAAAATTATCTAAATTTTTACCTATAAGAGCATAAACTAATAAGCTATTACCATTATCATCTAAAAAGTTTAAATCTAAGCCCTTCTCAGTAAATTTTTGTTGATTTACAGATAAATTACCATCCTTAGAAATAATTTTAGCAATTTTTTGCAAGTCTTGCTGTTTAATTGTTGGATCTGCTATTAATAGCTTTTCCATTCTTTCTGCTTTACCAATTTTAAAACAAATATCATAAACATTTTCGCCATATTTATTTATTATTCCATAATCAATATTAGAAAACTTATTTATCATAGCATTAAAATATTCATTTTGTCGCTTAGAAGCGGCACACATTAATGGGCTATTACCATTTAAATCTGTTTGATTAGGATTAATGTTGCATCTCATTAAAGCAGAAAAATTAGAAATATATCCGTTTTTAATAAAATGTAACAAAAATGTATCACCTTCTGAGTTTAGTTGATTGATCTTAAACCCAAGTTTAACTAAAGAAACAAAATTATCTATATTTTCTTCATCATAATAAGAATTTCTTTCAGTAGAACCATTTGCTCCAAAAAAGAACATTTGCTTTTCTTCAATCATCTTTACGGGATTAGTTGTTATTTCTCCGCCAGCCCAAATTAGATCAGAAACAACATCCATTCTTCTATTTTTAATTGCTATACTTAAAGCATGTTCATTATTTATATTAACTTCATTTACTGAAGGCATATATTTCAATATTTCACGAACCATCTCAGGATTGTTTTTTTGAACTGCTTTTATTAAGGGGGTGTTTTTGCTTTTATCTAGCTGATTAGGGTTTGCTTTCTTTTTCAAAAGCAACTTAACAAAATCAATATTATTTTTCTCAATTGCATAGAAAAGTGGAGAATGTCCTTCAGAATCAATAACATTAACATTTTCAGATGTTTGCATCAGTTTTTCAAATATATGTTCATTGTTATTTTGTATGCATAACATCCATGCACTTTGACCTTGTTGATTAATAAACTTATTAAAGGGGATATTTATAGAAAATAGATAATGTGCTATACTTTCAGCAGCTTTTTTATCTTCTTCGTTTTCATATGATTTACACATTAAATCAATAACTGAAGTTACTTGTTCAGAACCTAAAATAATTCTTCCATCGTTAATTATAGAGGATAAAACTTTTACACTGCCGAAACCTACAGCTAAATTAAACAAATCATCTATAGATAAATTAGAATATGGATATAATCTTTCAAATATAATTACATTGTCAGAATGAATACTTTTTTTAATATATACTTCTTCGTATTTTTCTGACATGTTCATATAATCATTGAAATAATCAAATAGTTTTTGATTGCCTTTTTCTATACTTAATTGAAGAGGAGAAACTCCTTGATTATTTTTATGTGAACAATCAAGACCTTTATTAATTAAATTAGGTATATATTCTTCTAAGCCATAAAATATAGCTAAATGAATTAAATTTTCACCATTTTTATCTTTAATGTCCCAATTAATTTTATCTTGAAATGAATCTTTTATAAAAATATTTATAGAATCCGTATTTTTTTCTTCAATAGCAATCAACAAAGGGTGTTTAGAAGAATTAATTAATTCTTCAGACATATTCTCCAAACAATATTCTACAACATTTGGAGCGTTATAATAAGTAGCTAGCTGAAGAGAATTCCAGCCATCTTCAGATTTTTGTTTGAGCAAATCATTTCTATCATTTAAGTATTGATAAGCTTCACTAAACTGATTATTTTCCAAATATCTAATGTAATTATTCATAATGATGTGTTCAAGGTTTAATCTTAGTAGATTTTTTTTTTGACATTTTTTGTTCTACACCTAAAACAATTTGATTAATAACACTTAATTCGTTTTCGGGAGTAAAAGAAGAAAAAACTTGGTCATAATAGTGATTTCCATTATGAGCTGGTTCAATCCAAGCTTTTGGTTCTTTTTGTAACATATCTATAATTCTAGTAGCATAAACTTCATCTTGAGCTAAAGCATCATTTTTATATCTCTTTAAAAATCTATCAACTAAAACATGGGTTGGATTATCAATAAATACTTGGTGTAGTTTTATATTATTTTTAGCACAATATTGAGCAACTTGTTGAGCACCATCAGGTTCTACAACGGCAACACCATTCTTACCTTTACTTATAACATGATCAAAAGCTGGTTTTGAAACACCATAGAAGTTTTTTCCAACTTGAACTTTTTCAATCATTAATCCCTCATCAACCATTTTTTTAAATTTTGTTGTGTCTGTAAAATAATAATGAACGCCTTCAATTTCACCTTGCCTTGCTGGTCTAGTGGTTGTACTTACGACCTCTTCAAATCCAAGCGGTGCTAAAAGTTGAGCCAATCTGCTCTTGCCAGTTAATGAAGGACCTGTAATTGTAACTAAAATATTGTCTTGATTTTTTTCCATAGTAATCCCTTTTTATTTTAATTATATCATTTGAAAAAGAGCAAGTCAAAAAAAAGCAAGGGTATCCTCGCTTTTTAATTTTTAACATAATATTTTATTTATGCTGATTGTAAAACCACACAAAAGACTGACAAATAAAGCTCATTAAGCTAACATTTTTCTTCATGTCTTTTTTAATTAAAGAAACAGAATCCCTTACTGCATTAAAAACATCCTTGTCAATATAAATACCTACCTGTTGCCACATTGCCTTACCTTTTCTTGCTTTCCAAGATTTTGTTTTAGAAAATTCAAAATCTTTATTTAAATAAGGCTTAGCAGATATAAATTGATTCAGTATCAACTCATATAATGGATTTAAATGAACTTTATGTTTACTTGAGTAAGATAGTAAAAAATCTCTAACTTCATTTGGAACATAGGTAACAGTTTTAGATTTCTTGCTCATATTAGAAATTGTTTTTTCTCTTCTTATAGCCTTATTTTCTTTTTGAATTGCGTTAACAACTAATTTCCTATCAAAATTACTTGGATAAAAATAATATTGCTTTCTATAGGCAATTTGTCTTATGCCACAATCATTCAAGAAAGAAATAAGACCTCTTGTGTTTTTTCTAAAATCTTTAAAAAATTCTGTTTTAGTAAGCTCACTTAATCTTAAAAACATAGAATTACCCAAAATATTTAAAAATTCTTTTTCCGCTAAAGAAAAAGGAGATTCTTTATTATCAACTAGTGGTTTTGTTTTTTTAAGTGTTCCATCAATTATTTGTCTAACTCGTTCTCTAGTTAGTTTATTTGGTTGACTTTCCCCTATTTTTTCTAATGTTAAGGCAGTTCCAGTTAATCCATAGTATGTAGAAACAAAGTCAAGCTCTCTTGAGATATCTTCCTTAAAAACATTAGCAAAATACTTTAATAAAGATTCTAATAGTGTTTTAGGATGTTCAATCTTTCTTCCCTTTTTTATTATTTTATTCAATTCTATATATTGAGCCATTTTTATCTCGCTTTTCGCTTTTTATTTTGATATTTCAAAATTTTTAAGCGAATGTCAAGAAAATTTAATATTATTAAAAGAGAGATGGCTTATTTTTATTTGACAAAAATTGTTTTTTAATATAATTTATAGTAAATATTTTCGGAGTTATTGAATGAGTGAACCGTTCACAGAAATAAATGAAAATCGTGTTAACGATGGAATAATCAATGAAGATTGGCCACTTTTAAATGAGTTGGAGTCTACTCGCTTTTCTCTTAAAAATAAAAGATTAGCTAAAAAAGAAACAACAATTTCCAAAATAAAAGAATTGTCAGAAAAAGAAGATGAATTGATTGCTTCACAAAACATGAATGACGAAAAACTAATGGAGGCTTTCTTTGAGGGTTCTAAGCCAGAGGAAAAAGTTATTCAGAATGAAAGGAATAATTTAGCTAGAAGTTCAGTAGAGGAAATTGAGCAAAGATTTCAAAGAGAACCTAGTATTCAAAATAATATAACACAGTCTGTAATTCAGCCACAGATAAAAAAAGAGCCAACACTAAATCCAGGGCATAGAATTACAGAAAATCTTGGGCAAAATCAAGAAATAACCAAGTTAGTCGCAAAAGGATTAGGTAAAGTTTTCATGGATAAAACAATCAACTTGCTTAGTCCTTTAAAATTTTTACTAATTAATTCAAATAGAATAGCTATAGGATTACTACAATTTTTGATACCTATTTTATTAACTTGGTTTTTTGTAAATCATGTAGATATTGTAAAAGCAGTATTAAGCAAAGAAACTCAGCATACTAGATATTTATATATAGCAATATTCTATTTTGCATGTTTATTTATATCAATAACATCACAAGTAGTAATAAGTGGAATTATAAATGTATTTAAAATGATATTTAATAACTTGGCTGTAGAAGCAAAAAAATAAGTTGCCAAGAAATATAATTGTATGCTATAATTGAAAATCAACCATCGTTGATTTTCTTTTTTTGTGCTTTTGTAAATCTTTAAAATATACAATTGTTCAAAAAGGTAAAAAACTAAAAAAGAGGCAGAAAATGGCAGAAAATATAGAAAAAGAAAACTATAATTCATCAAAAATAAGGGTTCTAAAAGGGTTAGAGCCAGTTAAGTTACGTCCAGGTATGTATACTTGGACAGAAGACCCTAACCATATTATTTATGAAGTTATAGATAATGCACAAGATGAGGCATTAGCAGGATATGCTACAAAGATATCGGTTAAAGTAACTAATTCAGAACTTGTGAAAGTTGAAGACAATGGGCGAGGAATACCTGTAGATCCCATGCCTGAACAAGGTGGAAAAAGTGCCGCAGAAGTAATCTTTACTGAATTACATTCTGGGGGCAAATTTGATAAAGAAAATGATGGTGCTTACTCTTTCTCTGGCGGATTACACGGAGTTGGGGTTTCAGTTACAAATGCTTTATCTACAGAATTAATAGCCCAAATTAAAAGGGGAGGCAAGGTTCACCAAATAAAATTTGCTGATGGTGACTTAATTGAGGAATTAAACGAAATTGGTAAGGTTGCTAAAAAAGAAACTGGAACCACTATTATATCTAGACCAAACCCAAAATATTTTGATGCTCCAAAAATTAATGTAGAAAAGCTTAAAAACTATTTACGCGTTAAATCTGCTTTATTAAAGGGTGTAGAAATATCATTTCAACAAGACGAAAACGAGCCATTAACTTGGAATTATGCTGGTTTAAAAGATTACTTAATTACTGAATCAAACAAAGTTAACCAAGAAACATTTTGGTTAAGCCTAGAAGATGCACAAGTACCAAATAAAACTGATTTTGTTTGGGATTTTGAATATTACCTAAAAGAAGATTCTAATTTAGGTAAAAAAGGCGAAGGCTTACAAGTAGTTATTGGTTTTTTGGAAGAAGGGAAAAGAATCTCAGAAAGTTTTGTGAATTTAATAAACACAATTAATGGTGGAACACACGAAAGGGGTTTAAAAAATGGTCTTTTTGAGGGTCTTAAGTCATTTATGACTCATTACAATTTGATGCCACAAAAAATTAATATTGAAGTAGATGACTTATGGCAAAGAACATCTTATATACTTTCATCTAGAATATTAGACCCTCAATTCCAAGGGCAAACAAAAGAAAAATTAAGTTCAGATTCAGCTGCGAAGTTACATTTAGGGTTGGTTAAAGACAATTTTGAATTATGGTTAAACGAAAATATTGAATTTGCTAAAAAACTTGTTGAAACTGTAATTGCCAATGCACAAAAAAGAACTCGTTCAGAAGTCAAAATAGACAGAAAACGTGGAGGTTCTAATACAACCTTACCAGGAAAATTAGCTGATTGTGAAGATGCTGATCCTGAAAAATCAGAATTATTTTTAGTGGAGGGAGATTCTGCTGCGGGTTCTGGTAAAATGGGAAGAGATAAAAATTTTCAAGCAATTTTACCAATGAGAGGTAAAATCTTAAATACTTGGGAGGTAGAGCCTTCTAAGCTTTTTGATACTGATACAATTCATGATATTGCTGTAGCTATTGGTATTCCTCCTCACCAATTAGAAGATACTGTTGATTTTAGTAAATTGAGATACAGTAAAATTTGTGCTATGTGTGACGCTGATGTTGATGGAAGGCATATTGAAGTTCTATTAATGACTTTATTCTTGAAGCATTTCCCACAAGTTATCAAAAAGGGTCACTTATATATCGCTAAAGCTCCTTTATTCAGAGTTGATTACCCTTCTAATAAAAAGAGTAAAAATAAATTAGATGCTAAAAAATATGTTCAAGATGAAAGAGAATTAGATTTATTCTTAGCAAAACTGAAAAAGGAAGGTTTTGAGGAAAGTAGCACTAAAGTTTCACGATTTAAAGGTTTGGGAGAAATGTCTGCCGAACAATTATGGGATACAACATTAAATCCAGAGAATCGTGTGCTTATTAAAGTAAGTTTTGATGAAGATCATTTAACTTCTGATTTGGATATTTTTAATTTACTTATGGGTAAAAAAGAATCTAAGAAAAGAAAAGAATGGATGGAAGATAAAGGCAATACAGTAGAAGTTGATGTTTAAAACTTAAAGGAATAAATATGAAAAAAAATGACATAAAAACAGAAGTGCAAATCACAAAATCCTTTGATATGAATATGATTGAAAAAAGCATTTCAACATATGCTGAACATGCATATTTAGAATATGCTATGAGTGTTGTTAAAGGTAGAGCTATACCAAGTGTAGAAGATGGTTTAAAACCAGTTCATAGAAGAATTTTATATGCCATGTTCAGAGAAGGAATGGTTCATAGTTCAGTGCATAAAAAATCAGCACGTGTTGTTGGTAACGTTTTAGGTTTATATCACCCTCATGGAGATCAATCTGTTTATGAAGCTATGGTTCGCCAAGCTCAAGAATTTAGTGTGAGATATCCACTAATTGATGGACAAGGAAACTTTGGCTCCAGAGATGGAGACACAGCAGCTTCTATGCGATATACTGAAGCAAAATTATCTCCAATTACTCAATTATATCTTGAAGAAATTAGAGATCGTTGTGTGGATTTTATGCCAAACTATGACGGTTCTGAAATGGAACCTAAGGTGTTGCCTGCTCGTATCCCTTTTATTTTATTAAATGGAAATCCTGGTATCGCAGTTGGTATGGCAACTGATATTCCTTGCCATAATGTCACTGAAGTTATTGAAGGTGTAATCGCATATCTAAAAAATTCAGAAATAACTTTAGATGAAATAATGCAATACATTAAGGGGCCCGATTATCCTACTGGTGCTCAAATTATTTCTTCTCAATCTGACATTAGAAAAATGTATGCAGAAGGAAGAGGTTCTATAAGAGTTCGTTCTAAATATAGAGTTGAGGGTGAAGGAACAAAAAATTGGAAATTAGTTTTCTATGAAATCCCTCAAGGTGTTTCTGTTAAAAAAGTAATGGAAGAAATTGATGTATTATTTAATCCAGAGGATAAATCCAAGAAGGATGCCAAAGGTAATGTAAAGAAAATAAGTCCTGAGCAAGCAAGATTAAAGGCTTTGTTTACTTCCTTGATTGGTAAGTATACTGATGCTTCAGATAAAAATAATCCTATTCGTTTAGTTATAGAGCCAAAATCTTTTAAACAAGATGCTGAAGAACTAATACAAACATTATTGGCATACACTAGCTTAGAAACCAATATTCCAGCAAACTTTGTTGCTGTAGGTAGAGATGGTCGCCCCGTTCAAAAAACATTAATGGAAATTATTGGAGAATGGACTAGTTTTAGACTTGAAACTATAGATAGAAGAGTTAGATATCACCTTGAAAAAATTGCTGAAAGACTTCACATTTTAGAAGGCAGGAAAATTATTCTAAGTAATATTGATGAAGTAATTAGAATTATTAAAAATTCAGAAAAGCCAAAAGAAGATTTAATGGAAAGATTTGCTTTGTCTGAAATTCAGGCACAAGATGTGTTAGAACTAAAATTAAGACAAATTGGTAGACTTGAGCTAGATAGCATCTTAAAAGAAATGTCAGATTTACTTAAAAAACAAGCTGAACTACAAAAAATTATTTCAGATGAGAAAAATCTTAAAAAACAAATGATTAAAGAATTAAACTCTGATTTAGAAAAATTCGCTGATGAAAGAGTGACAGAAATTAAACAGGCTGACAAGGTTGATTTAAGTGCTGTGGCTGAGAAAACAGCTATGGTTTCACAAGAAGATGTTACTTTAGCAATTTCAGAAAAGGGATGGGTGAAGGTTATTAAGGGTATTAAGCCAAAAGAAGAAGTTTCTTTCAAAGAGGGTGATAATACTGATTATATATTCCACTGTAAAAATACTGATACATTAGCAATATTTGATGTTGAAGGAAAAGTTTATAACTATCCAATTTTAGAACTCAATAAAGATGGAACACCAATTAATACATTAGCACAAATTAATTCTAAAATTTCTTTATTATGTCCAATAAATAAAGATTTTAAATATGTTATTACTCAAAACACTGGGTATGGGTTTATAGTTACTGGTGAAAACTTAATGACACGTCAAAAAGCTGGTAAAGAAATGGTCACTATGGTTGAAAATAGTGAGTTATTTCAGCCTTTATTCTTCTCAAATCAAGAAGATATTACTAGCATAAGAATGGCTGTAATTACTACTGAAAATAAATTCTTAACATACAAATTAAATAATATTTCTGAAATTGGTAAAGGTAAGGGTATTGTCATTTGTGGTTTACCAGAAAATCAAAAAATTAAACAAGTGAAAATTTTCAGACCTGAAGAAGAAATAAAATTTATCACTGTTGGTAAGAATAAAAAAGAATTAGAATTTTCTATAAAACCTGAAGAGGCGGTAAACTATGAAAAAGGCAGATCTACAAAAGGAAGTTTCTTGCCCATTAAGGATAAAATGTCAGAAATAAGGTTTGCATAATATTTTATTTGTATTTTGTTTTTTATTATTTATAATATAAGTATAACTTTTAAATTATTATGAATAACAAACCTTTATTTTTCTTAAAAAAAGCAGATAAAATAGCTAAAAACTCTAAAGACTTATCAACAAAAGTAGGTTCATTTATTGTTGATGAAGAAGATATCTCTCCTTTAGGTTTTGGCTATAATGGTATGCCAAGAGGATTGCCTGATGAAGATCCTGTAAAAAATGAACGCCCAGAAAAATATTTATGGACTGAACACGCCGAAAGAAATGCTATATATAATAGCGCCCAACAATTAATGGTTGATAGTGTTATTTTCTTAAGCCATTTTCCTAATATGGAGGCAACAAGAGGAATAGTTAGCTCTGGTATACAAACAATAGTATTGCCAACATTAGACAAAAAACATGAACACTATACTAGAGTAATAGAATTACTAACATATAGTAAAGTAGATTTAATAACTTTGGACGCAGAAAAATCATTAATCCTAAATGAAAAAATATCTAAAAAAGTTAAAGATAAATATCTAAGTTATATGGAGTTAACTCAAGAATATGGAGAGGATTTATCAGATAATCATGCGATTAAAAAAGAAGGTGCCTTAATCATGAATAAGAAAACCTTATCTCCTATCGCTATGGGAGCTGAAGGTCCACCACCCAATCTTACTGTTGATCCATTAAGAATAGAAAAAGAGGGGACAAGTTTTTGGATTCAAGAAGCCGCTAAAAATGCTATTTTTAATGCTGTTCGTCCAAAATTAAAACATTCAACTGCTTATGTTTCTTGGTGTCCTTGTACACACTGTGCTTTAGCATTGGCATCTGTGGGGATAAAAAAAGTAGTAACCTATAAGCCAGATTTCACGAAAGAAGCAGATTTAAGATGGAAAGAAAGTTTTGATAGGGCGGCAGAAGTATTTGAAAGTGTTAATATTTCAATGGATTTAATAGAAAAAGAAATGGTTGAAACCTTATCTAAAAAGAAAAGGAATGGTCTATGAGAATATTAACAAGGTCAGAAACTTATACTGCCACTAAAGAAAATGCGTTTTCTTTGTATCAGTTTTGCAATGATGAGAAAAACGATTTACTAACAAAAGAGTCAAAAGATAAAATAAAAAAATGGATGAATGAAATTATTTACAAACATCATAATGAAAGCGGATTTTTTCAAAACTTCAAAGAAATGTTTTCAATCAATAATGAATCACAAGTTATTGAAGGTCAAGAAGATATTGCAGGTATAGAAAATAATGGTTTAAAAATAATTGTTAGACAAGCTGAGATGGGTGTAAATTTTTCTATTATAGGTAATATTAAAGATATGGATCTAAATAAAATTGGATTATTAGAAGAGGCTATTGAGGTTTTAGATATTGGTTTTAACAATGCTAGAAATTTACAATCTTTAATGTTATTTGATAATATAAACAATACATTAGATGATGTAAGCAAAAAAATATACAATAAAATGAAAATATAAAAGGAAAAATCATGGAAAAATTAAAGTTTATAACTATAGAGGGTGGTGATGGTGCTGGAAAAAGCACATTCATACCTGTAATTAAAAATTATTTAGAATCATTAGGTGAAGAAGTGGTTTTAACAAGAGAGCCTGGTGGAACGGCTTTGGGTGAAAAATTGCGTGATTTATTGCTAACCCACAGAATGGATTTAACGGCAGAAACTTTATTGATGTTTGCTGCTCGTTCACAACATGTTTCTGATGTAATACAACCAGCATTAAACGAGGGTAAATGGGTAATATGTGATCGCTTCACGGATTCAACTTATGCTTATCAGTGTGCTGCTAAAGGTTTTCCAGAGGGGCATCTAAAGCAATTAGAACAAATAGTGCAAGGTGATATTAGACCAGGTATAACTTTTGTGTTTGATGTTCCTTTACATGTTAGTAAACAAAGGTTAGCTAAAACGGGTAAAATTCCTGATAAGTTTGAAAGTGAAGATGATGATTTTAAATTAAGAGTTAATAGTGGATACAAAAATTTAGTTAAAAAAGAATTAAATCGTTGTAAGTTAATTGATTCCTCACAAACAATAGAAGATACGAAAGAACAAGTTTTATTGCATTTAACTTCATTTGTAAACGATTTTAATAATCAAAATAAAAAAAAGGTCAGACCATAATAGTAAATAATTTAAAATAGAGGTGAAAACCTCTATTTTTTTATTTGATAAATTTTTACCTTATCATGTATGCAAGGCCAAGAATAAGAATTTTCTTGTATATCTTCTGTTATTTCTATTTGAATTTCACATTTATCTTTTAATAGCTCAAAAAATTGGTCGTTAGCAGTGCAACCTCCATAATCTTCTCCAATATATATTAAATTTTGTCCAATACTCATATTAGATAAAACATTATAAGCAAAATTTGTTTTATAATTTGGCCAACTCATAATAACTACATCATAATTATTGTTTCTAAGATGTTTGGAGGCTTCCTCTTCAAAAATGTTTGTATATTTTTGTTCAAAACCATAAGAATTATTATTCACTTTTAAATCAATAGGAGTGATATCAATTCCATTTTTTTGAAAACAATGACTTAAAAATCCACTTCCAGCTCCAACTTCTAAAACTTTTTTATTTTTTAAAAAATTAGTTGTAACTGACAGAAAATCTTCTGAGACAAGGAAAAAACCAAATTTTTCAATATAATCTTTTCTCAACATTTGCAAGAAAAAAGAAATATCGGAAAAATCTTCCGTAAAATATTCATAAAGTTCTTTCTTTAAAATTCCTTCTTCAAATAAAGAATTTATTTTTAAAAGAGTGGGTTCCAAAAGTTGATATCTTTCTTGATTAATAGAAACATAAGCCTTCAAAGACTTTTCTAAGTAATTATATTTCATAGTTTGACCTCTAGCTTATTACATTATACACAATATTCTTTATTTTCTAAAGGATTGACTTTATTAACTTTTAAATTATATATTGATTGATGAAAGAAAAATTAATATGAGTGAAGAACAAATTTTAGTTAAAAAAGATAACCTATTTGATACTTTTGAAGACATACAAAAAACTTCTAGTATGTTAGCAAATGATATTTCAATTTTCTTAGGTGAAGAAATTGAAGAGCTGAATGTATCAGCTTATAATTTTAGAGTGGGTATGGAGCGTTCAATATCAAGAGTAATGAATTCTATAATTAAACAAGAACAAACAATTTTAATTTACCCAGATTCAGTTCCAGGTTTCACATTAATGGTATTTAAAAAGAAAATAGTAAGTAAGGAAATAAGCCCTATTAATGTTGATAGAAATCCTGTTAAAGAAATGAATGAAGCTAAAATTTTAGATGGTGTAATTTCTAGATTTTTTAATAAAAATCAACAAAAAGTATTAATCATAGAAAATAATGATATTATTTTTGCTTTATTCCCAGTCGCTGATACTAGAAAAAATCTAAAAGATTTAGAGTTATATATTACATATTAATAAAACTAACAAAATTAACAAAAACTTGTTTTATATTTTCTTTCAATTATAATATATATAGATAGTTTATTATATAAGGTGTTTATATGTCAGAAAATAACAGTTCTTCAGTAAAAGCAGATACAATGAAAAGATTGTTTGAATCTTTTGTTGAGCAAGCAAAAGAAATGAATTTGCCATTAAATGTTGCCGTAATAAATTTAGAGAAAGAAGATCCAACTCCAGTTAGCAGTAATTTTAATATAAAGCTAGGAGAAATAAATGATCTTAATAAATCAATAAAAGATGCCAATATAAATAAACAAGATATTGCTATTGGAGAAAATGTAGTTGAAAAAAAGAATTCAAATAATCGCCCGAGATTCAAATAATTTATAATATTGACTTTTTTTTACTCTGTTTTAGATTATTAATAAAGGAACTAAAATGAGTGAAAAATTAAACCTTAATAAATCAGCAGTAGATTTTTATTGGAAAACACAAGATCCAAGAATGTTAAAAATTTTAACAATGATGGAAAATGTTGAACCTTGGATTGTAGATGATGTAGATTCAATTGCCAAAGAATTGGTTAATTTTGGTAAAAAAATCAGCAAAGCAAAAACGGGCCAATTATCACAACATTCAGATGAATTAACTGTTGTTATGACCTATATTTTCTCTGGTAAAGCTATGAGAATGCTTAATTGGCTAGATGATAATTATCCTGGGCTTTCTTTTCACTATGTAATGGAAGCAAGACAAAAAGAAGATTGGGAAGCGGGAAAGTTGCTTTTGGATAGATTAAAAACTATTAAAACCCTATCTTTATTGGGAATGATTTTTACTCCTATGAGAACTCGCCTGATTTCTGGGTTACTAGAGGAAGATGAAGAAGAGGAATCTGATGAAGATTGATTTTTGTTTTTTTTCTCTTATGATAAATATAAATGGACAAAGGTATTCAAAATGAAAATAAAAAATAAAATAACCATAGCTACTTTTGTAATGCTAAGCTTAACAAGCTTAACAGTTTCAGCACAAACAGTAACATACCCAAAATGGCAAGATATTTACAGTCCTGCTGATTTAGCAGCACAAGGCTGTAATGATTCTGTTATGACAGATATGTTTAATGCTGCTGCACAAAGATATATGCCACAAATGGCTGTCGCCAACCAAGTATTGGTAAAAGACCAGGTTGCTAAAGCACCTGAAGCAAAAAGTATGATGAATTGTATTGATAGAGCAATGAACAGTATTAAAAGTATTACAAACAGTATAGATAAACTTTTAGGTATATTCTCTGGTGGTGTTAATCCAGGTGCAGTTGCTGACAGTATAGCAAAACAAATGACTAATTTAGCTTGTTCACAAGCTGATAATTATGTAACAGGTAAAATATATAATTCTACAAACGGAATTATGGGTAAGGTTAACACTGTAACTGGTGTTGCTACCAATGGTGTTTATGTTAACACTGGCTTAGGTCAAGTTAATGTAGGCGGTGGAGCTATTCAACCAAGGTCTAATACTACACCTACTACAGATGCCGTAAATAGAGTTTTAAAATAATAAGAGGCTAATATGAAGAAAAATAAATTAACAAAAATTGCCGCAACAATCATTTTTATAGGGGTTAGTCAACAAGCATCAGCACAATGGGCTGTTTTTGATGCTGCTAACACAGTTCAGACAACAATAACAGCAACTGCTTCCAAAGCGATGGCTACTTTAGAGGCATATTACAAACCTAGGCAAGATGCACAAGGTTCAGCAATGGTTAATGCTCAAAATGCCACAAATGCTTCTATTGATGCCTTAACAAAACAACAAGTAATTCAAGCCCAAGATACAGACTATAGATTACGTAAAGCACTGGGAGAGTCTGAAGAGGCAAAAAGACTTTTAAATTCTTTACCAACTATTGGACAGTGTGCAGAAGCATCTAAAGGTGCTGCGGGTACTACACAAAATAATGCTGTTGTTGCTGCTAACAAGAGGTATTCTGGAGGTTCTAACGGTTCTCCAGCTAGATCAGCTGCTGTAACTTCAACAGCAGCTGCATTAGGACAGGTATTAAATCAGAAACAAGCATTAGGAACTTGTCATTCTGATATTATTGGTGCTGCGGGTTGTACATCAGTTGGTGTTTATGCTGGAGGAGATACTGATTCTCGCAGTATTAAGGGTAATATAAAAAACTTAACCAACAATACAAAAGCTGATGCTCCAGAAGTTAATAATTATACATTTGATAAGCAAGGATTAGAAGTTGCTAAAAAGTATGCTACAGATGCAACTATGTATGATAAACCTAAAAAAGCAACACCAGAAGCTTTAGCCAAGAATCCATCATATGCTGCTGTATATGAAAGTATGATGACAAAATTAAATGCTGCCAATACAACACTATTAGATGTCTTAAAAATGAGTGCTGAAGCAGATCCTAAGAGTTCAGCTGTAGATTATTGGAAAACTAATGTAACTGAAGCTAAGTTCAAAAAAGCTACTGGATTATCTGAGTTTCCAAAGAATCCATCATTATTTGATGTGTTAAACTATCAAGTATCTAATTCTTATATGGGAGATGAAAAGGCAGATTTAAGCTCAACAGAAGAAGTTAATAATAGGTTAGCCTTAAATAACTACATAATGTGGCAACAATATAAAGAACAAAGAAATGCTAATATTTTAATGTCTCACATATTGGTTCAATTAACCACACCAGTTTCAAAATCACAAGTTGATGCTGAATTTAATAAAACAATGAGTTATAAATAAAAAACCCCGAAAGGGGTTTTTTGCTAGATATTATTTTGACATTAATATCTTTATTTGGTATTTATATTATATGGATAAATTTTTAAAACAGATTGAATCAGATTTAAATAATAAAATTTTAGCTTCAGCTAAAGGGCAAAGTATTGTTAAAGAATCAAAGCAGATTTTTAAGGAAGTTAGAAAACAACCAAGTAAAGTCAATAAATCAGTTAAACAAAATGATTCAATATATGATGATATTGTAAAAGAATTTTTAAAACAACATCCAGAATTTATTTTAAATAAAGAGGGAAAATAAAATGAAAAAAATAATATTAACTAGCTTGTTTTTAGCTACTTTGGTTTCATTCGGTGGAAAATCAGAAGCTGCGGTTTTTAATGGTAAAGTAGCCAACCCTTTTGTGTTTTGTAGTTTACCAAAACCTTGTAAAAAATGGTGCCAACCTTGGCGTTCAATTTGGGAACAAATTTGCCCTGCTGGAGAAATGACAGCAGCAGATAAAGAAGCATATGAAAAAGCTAAACAAGAAATGTCAAAAACAAATCCAGATTTAGTGAATGGTTCTATGACAGCAGAAAGTTTTAGAAGAGAATTAGGAAAAGCAAACTTATCAGCTTTTTCTGAAGATGATCAATATGTAAAAGAAGTGGCTGATTGGATTAAATATCAAGGCAATCAAATTAGCAACGGTAAAAAAGTTTCACAAATATGGTGTGAGCAAGGCATAGGTAATCCGTTAGGTAATCAGCAATTAAGACAAATGGCTTACAATGATATTGTAAAGAAAAATCAAAAAATAGTTGAGCTTATTAGCAATGGAACATTTCCACCTAAAAATACTAAACCTTGGTACGATTTTACGGGAGATTTACCGCAACAATGCAGTATAAATAATTAAAATAAGCCCTTTAAGGGCTTATTTTTTTAGAATATCTTTTGGAGAAAATGAAGATTTCTTTTCAATAATTTTCTTTACTTTAATGCCAACAAAAGGCTCACCTTTTTCACTATAACAAACAATCCTATGTACAATTTTAGGATTATCTTCAGCTAATATACCATTAGGATTCTCTTCATCATCCCTTTTTAGTCCATCAATAATGTATTTAAACATTGTGCTCATAGCATCTTCGTCTACTAATCGGCTAGCTTGCCTAAAAAGTGTTATCTCTACAGCCTCATTAAAAAATGGTAATTTTTTATTTTCTGATCTCAAGATAAGAGATTGATCGTCTAAAACTTTTTTTATTAGTTCATGCCAAATTTTCTTATAAGTGAATATCTCATATTTTCTGTATTGTAATATAGCAAAAATCTGATTTACACTTAAGAGTTTAGCCCCCTCAAAAAGTATAGATACATGATTATCTGATGAAGAAAAATGAACTAATGACTGTTTATTTAATTTGTTTACTTCTGAAGTTTTGATTCCTTGAGATTTTTTTGATTTTTTATCTTCGTTAGCTTCTTCAAGAATAGATATTTTATTGTTTTTCTTACTAGTAGACTTAGTTTCTTTTGAAACTTTAAGCTTACCGTTCTTATTAAGTAAATTATTTAATTCTGCTTCAGTTAATTTTAAACCCATATAAATTCACCTTATTTTGCTCAAATTATAATCCAAATTAGATTTTTTAGCAATAAGTTTTATCTTCTTGTTTTTAATGTAGTTTTTTTATCATTTTTATTCTGTTCTATTCGCATTTTTTGTTCAGCATAAACATTGTCCATTAAAACATTTTTAGCCTGTTGAAATCCCCTTTTATATTTTCTGTTAGCAAGAATATTCTCTAAGTATTCTTTACTATTTTCATATACATGTTTAAATTCATCAGCACATTTAAGCTTTTCAAATTTCATATTAATTTTCTTAGGATTAAGCAAATCCAAATCTGGAGGAGTTCTCTCTTCATATTCCACTTCCAAACCAAATAAGCTAATTATCTCAATTTTTTTCATACTTTATTCTCTTTCCATTTCTTTAATATAGAGTCTGTACCTTCTATTTGTGCTATATCTCCAATAAAATTTGGTTTATTAGAATATATTTCACTTTGCTGTTCTTTTTGGTGTATCATTTTAGCATAATCAAATAATTCTTGATTGTTTTGCTCTATATTTAGGGCTGCCTCAACTGGTATTTGAAAAATTAATTTATGAAAATTAACTTGAATATTATCATATTCATCAATAAAATACTCCCTACAAGAAAGTTCTTTTTTAGATGAAATTAAATTCATTTTCTCTTCAGTATCTACATAAATAGCTAATATAAAAGATGGTATATCTGGGATAGACTGTTCATCCCCTTTAACAACATCACTTACTAAAAATAAAATTTGTTTTTCAATATTTAATGATATTTTCTTCCATTTTATTAAAGATAACCACTCAGATTCTATAGGTTGGCAGGCAAAAAAAAGCTCTGTTTTTTTCTTTTTGTTTTTACCAACTCCAATACCAAAATATTTACTTAAGTTTTGATTCAAATAAACTGTTTGATTGTGTATAAAATGTGAATAACCTTTATTTTCTTGCTCTAATAGCCAAGAAAATAGGCTATACATACCAGAAGTGTGTTCAATATGTCTCTCTAAATAATTCATAAATTACCTTTTTATTTATTATTATTCTTCTTTAATACAAAATATAATGAAAATAGCAATCTTGACAAGATATGTCAAAAAAATTAAATTATCATAAAAGGAATATATTATGGGCTACCCTAAGTCAGAAGACAAAAAAATTCAAAAATTAACTAATTTATTAATAAAACATGCTGAAAATGAAAATGTAGAATTCTCTTTTGGTGGAGAAGAATTATATTTAGTTGAAACCTTTTCTGATTTTGGTGGATTACCAATGTTTTTAGCAGAGGCTAAAGAAATTTATGAAAAAATATACAATAATCTATTTACAACTCAAGAATTAATGGATGGAATAGGTAGAAAAATCAAAGAACCTTCTATAGAAGAATTAATTAAAGAACAAGACTTTTTAGAAAAACAGCCATTAACACATATATTTCCAATTGATTTTATTAAAAAAGAATCTGACACATTCTTTGGTTTTGTTCCAAAAACAATAGATGGAAATACTGGAGATTTTGCTCTAATAGCACATTTTTCACATTACTCACTAGACGAATATATTAAGCTATATAAAAGAAACAAAATGTTATTAGTGGATGGTAAGATACCTCTAGATCCACTATACGAAAAAATGGTTAATAAAATAAACAATAAAAAATTAATTATAAGATTAGACAAACCAGAACTTTCTAAAGAAAATTAAATATGGAATTTTTTTTAAAAATAGAATATAATATAAAGATGAGAAAATTCTAATTAAGGAAAAATTATGGCATTTGGAAATAGAAACTTATTAAAAGAAAAGCAAGAAAAAGAAATTCCTTCCTCAGAAAAGCCCCAAGATGGAAGTTTTGACGAAGCAGATTCTTATGAAGAGGAGTCACATTTAGATTTTTTAAATCCAAAAAAGAATGCTAGAAAAGATTCATTAAATGACCCTTATCAAGAAGAAATGCTAAAGAAGACAGCATTTCAATATACATTAAAAACATTAAATGCCATTAAAATTGTATCGCCAATAATAACTGCTTTAATGCATAAACCTGGGGTTGACGCTCCTAGTGAAGAAATGTCTGCTAGCTTTAGATTATTAATTAAAGAAATTTCTAACCTATCAGGTATAGTTTGTGAAAAAATTGGAGTTGACCCTAGTAAAGAAAAAAACTATTGGGTTAGAAATGTGCTAGAAAAATCTTTCGCTGAAATATTAAAAGATCAATGGATAGCAAATGAAAAAATAGATACAGAAAAGGTAGTGGCTCTAATACAAAATGTTGTTGATTTCAGTGAAGGTGTAGCAGAAAAAATAGATTATGATGAAATACCTGATAAGGCACTATTAAAAATTGCTTCAATTAAAGCCATGATGCCTATCATCAATGAAGCAAAAACAAATTTTGATTTATACAGAGACTTAGAGGCTGATATTGAGCCAATTATGACAAAATTATTTGAAAAAAGTGCTTATGCCGTAAATAGATTGGCAGATAACTATGCTGAGTCTTCTGATAGAGCAAAAATATTTTATATGATCATGCAAGAAGCTGGTAATTTATATGCTTCTTCTTGGCATGCTGAAGGTGAAAGATTTTTAAGCATAATGGATTCTTATGGTCCAGAAAAACTACAAAAAGCATTAGATAAGTATAAAAATTCTGGAGGATTTCCAATTGATAAAATGGAAATGGAGTTTGATAAATATTTTGATAAAATGATAGTTATAACAGAAAAGTTAGTTACTTCCCAAAAACAGGGAATAGAGAAGAAACTTAAAAAATAATAGGAGACAATATGGGATTATTTGATTGGGCAAAGAAAAAAGGCTCTAATGCTAAAGAAGAAAGTAAAAAATTATTAGGAACAGAAGAGATTAAAAAAAATGCTTCCTTTATAGCTTCTATGGCAAAAGTATTGTTTAATCCAAAAGAAACAACAAAAAATGCCAAACAAGAAACTTTTATGGAGGCAAAAAAGCGACTAAATATAAATGAAGCAGATTTGATAAAAGTTTACAAAAATCATGTTTGGTCTTTTTATCTCTCCCTCTTATTCGCACTTTTTTGTCTTTTTGTATTATTAATAAATGTTTTCAGCTTTAATTTTGTAGGAATTTTTTCAAGTTTGGCTATATTATTGGTATGTTTATCTCAATGCTTTAAGTTTTCTTTTAGAGCTTTTCAAATTAGACATCAAAAATTATGTCCAGTAAGCGATTGGACTAAGAGACCAGCAGAATGGTTTCCAACAATTGGGTGATGTTGACAATAGAGAATATTCTTTTAATATTTTTCTTATTTTGGGGCAAAAATGGCAGATCAGCAAAAAGATTCTTCTAGTGACATAATGTGGCTTTTATTCGCCATAGTTATAGGAATTATGGCTATAAGTTATTTTTTTGGTGAACAGTTAAAATATGCTTATTTGAGTTTTAAATTAATACAATTAAACATATTGGCTGCCATATATCCTGCGGACTATTTTACAAATGCAATTAAATTTATTGAAAAAAATACTGTTGAATCAATAACTTTACCAGAAATGCATGCTTTAGGAGCAAGACCAAGCTACATTTTTAACATTCCTTTGATTGGTATATTAGGATATTGGGCATATAAAGTATGGTCTAAAAATCCTACAAGTAAATTTAAAAGAGTTTTATCTATGCAAACTCTTAAAGAGTCAGAACAGAGATTGTGGCCATATATTTCTCCTATGGTAAATGTTAATTTAATGAAGGAGCCATTTGACAAAGGACCTTATGCAATGGCATTAACTCCATATGACTTCGCTGTTAAATATCATTTACTTCAAGAAGAAAAAAATGTAGACAGTTTGGATGTTAAAAAAGCAGAAAAATTATTTGTATCTCAATTAGGAAAGCCCTTTTCAGGATTTGATAGATTGCGTAGCCACGAGAAGGCATTGTTTGCAATATTTGCGGCAAATGGCTTAGGAGATAAAGATGGTGCGATGAAGGCAATTAACGAAATTGCTAAAAGTGCTGCCGAAGTTGGCATTAGAAAAATGCCTGATTTTAGTGCCGCAAAACCTTTATATAAATATGCCCAAGATCCAAAAGTATTAGAGCTAATCAATAAACATGCTTATGTTTATACAATTATGGCTCAAATGTTAGAGTTTGCTAGAGGTACTGGGGTTTTCGCTCCACCATATTTCATATGGCTAAAACCAAGAGATAGAACTTTGTGGTACACTTTAAACTGTGTTGGAAGACAAGTTGCTTTCGTTGAAGTTGCTGGAATTTTTGGCCATTGGAAAGCAGAACAAATTGCCAATCATAAATTAGATTCCCCATATGTTAAAAAAGCTGTTGATGGACTAGAAAGAGCTTTAAGTGAAGTTAAAGTGTCCAAATAAGTTTGACAAAATAACCTTAATATTTTAATATTTTCAATTATCTTAGAGGGATTATATATGTTATTTACAATGCTTACAAAAATGTGTTCAAAGAAAACAAAGAGTTCTAGTTGGAACCCGAAAAAAATAAATATTAATTTAGAAAAATCAGCTGAAAAAGAATTTAAGATATTAGATTTAGAAAATGTTAACTATGTAAATTTTTTTATATCTAACCAAAATGATGAAAGTGAAAACTTTTATAAATTAAAATGCGAAGTTCTATATAAAAACACAAACGATCTTAAAACAATAACACTTGGCACTTTTTTTAGAAAAGAAGAAGCCGAAGATGCTTTAAGTGAATTAAAGGTAGCTTGTTATTATCCAAATAAAATGCGTTCTAAATTTATTATTGGAATGATTACATTAATTCTATTAGGAATAATTGTATTCAAATCAATTTTTGGATTTGGAGCAAAAATTTATTCAACACAACAATTACCTGGCGCAGGTATACCAAATGCAGGTATGATGGTTCCTCCTAGCGGAGAGCCCCCAATGACTCCAGAGCAGATTCAAAAAACTATTGAAGAAACTCAAAAAGAAATAATGCAACAGGTGGAAAAGGGTAAACAGTCTGTGCTTGACGACAACAGAAAGCAAGCAGAACAAATAAATTCTGATCTACAAAAGGCAGAGCAAGGTGGGAAAGAGCCTGCTGATGATTGGCTTGAAAAAATGAATAAAAAATAAAAGAAAAAGACCCCAAAGTGGGTCTTTTTTTATGTTTGACTTTTAATTGTCTTTTGTTAGGCTTTTTTATTATATTAGGTGTTTTAGTATGTCACAACAAGATAATTTTAGAGGTCCAGATGGTTCTTTAGGCGTAGATCTAAAAGGGCTATTAAAAGACACAAGAACTCCATCAGAAAAATTTTCTGATTTTATGGCGAATCCAGATGGTTTTGCTATAGTTATAGGAATATTTGGAGCATTATTTTTTATAGCCCCACAATATGGTGAATTTTGGGCAATAATAACATTTTTTCTAATTAGGTTTGCTTCAAAAAAAGAATTTAGACTTCCTTTTAGAATGCCTAAAACTTCAGGATTAATAGATCACGGTCAAATAAACCCAGGAACTGATAAGCCAGAAATGGCTGAAGGTATTACATTCTTCGGAAATGAAAGAAAAACAAAAAAAGAATTGTGGTTTAACAACTCAGACATGAGAACACACATATTAATTTTCGGTTCAACAGGTGCTGGTAAAACAGAAAGCTTATTATCATTAGCTTATAACTCATTAGTTCAAGGTTCTGGTTTAATTTACGTGGACGGTAAGGGTGAAAACGTTTTGTTTACAAAAGTTTTTTCTATGGCAAGAACAATGGGTAGAGAAGATGATGTTTTATGTATCAACTACATGACAGGTTCTCGTGATGTATTCGGTCCACAAGAAAAGAAATTATCTAACACATTAAACCCTTTATCAAGCGGTGGTTCAGGTGGATTAACTGAACTTTTAGTGTCTCTTATGGATGACGGTGGTGGTGGTGGCGACATGTGGAAGGGTCGTGCTATATCTCTTATTTCGGCTATTATGATGGCATTAGTATATATGAGAGATCAAAAAGAAATTTTGCTTGATGTTGAAGCTGTTCGTGAGTATTTAATTCTTGATAATATAATTAAACTATATAAAACTCGTAGAGATTTTCCAAACCATATCCGTGCTGCCCTAAGAGCATATCTAGTTTCATTACCAGGATTCCAAGAGTCTGCTCCAAAGCAAAACGATACAGTTATGGAACAACACGGATACTTACAGATGCAATTCACAAAAATGCTAGGTTCTCTATCAGATCAATATGGATTCATCTTCAAAACGAACTTAGGAGAAGTGGATTTCAAAGATGTGGTTTTAAATAGAAGAATTTTAGTTGTATTATTACCTGCTTTAGAAAAATCTACAGATGAATTAGCAAACTTAGGTAAGATTATTGTTGCTTGTTTAAAACAAATGATGGCACAAGCCCTTGGAGCAACAATTGAAGGAACATATGCTGAAGTTGTTGAAACAAAACCAACAAATTCCCCAGTGCCTTTTATGACAATATTGGACGAATATGGATACTATGCTGTTAAAGGTTCAGCAGTTATGCCAGCCCAGGCTCGTTCATTAGGGTTCTCAATGATATTTGCTGGTCAGGACTTGCCAGCCTTTGAAAAAGCTTCAAAAGAAGAGGCTGCTTCCATTGTTGCTAACTGTAATATTAAAATATGTATGAAACTAGAAGATCCTAAAGATACATACCAATTATTTGAAGCGGCAGCGGCAGAAACCACTGTTGTAGTTGATACGGACTTCAAAAAGAATACAGATTCATTCTTGGGAGGAATGAGGCAAGGTGGAGATGGTAGAGTTGAAACTAGAAAAAGAATAAACATCTTAGACTTAAAAGATCAAAAAGAAGGCGAAGCACATATAATATTTAAATCAGCTTTAGTTAGAGCAAAAATGTTTTATGCTTTTACTCCAAAGCCTCCATATATTAGAATGAACTATTTTGTCAGAGTTGAACCACCAGATATAGAAATCATCAATCAAATAGATAATGGTCTAAAAGCTTTGATTAAAAACATATCAAATGAAAATAAAATTAAAGAACTAGAAGACAATTTAGAAATTGATAGCCCATACATAGATAAGTTAAGACAATCATTAAGTAAACATTCAACATTAAGTAATGATGAAGCTGCTTTCGCATCTATAGCAAATGTTGGAAATGAAATTTTTGATGCTTATGATGAAAAATTAACTACAATAAAAGAAGAATCTGAGAACAATAATGTGCTTGAAGAGCCAGAAGAGGAAATAAATATATTTTCCTCCAAGAAAGACTCTGAAAAATATATTAAAGAACATTATTCTGCTATTGATAATGAAGATGAGGATGAAGACAACGAAAGAGATTCTTCATCTAAAAATGAAAAAGAAGATTCATCTGATGATGAAGACGATGATGAAGATTACAAAATAGATGAAGATGAAAGCTTTAATGTATTTATTGAAGAAGAAGAAACCAAAAAAGTATTTGCTGATATAGAAAAAATGGTAGGCACTTCTGATGAAGATGCTGAAAAAGCAGCTGAAAAAAATATTGAAGATATGAAAAAAGTATCTAAATATCCAAACGATGTAAAACCAGAAAATAAAGATCCAGAGGAAATTATGGATATATTAAATGAGTTAGATGAAATGTTTGAAAATTCAGAAGAAAATGAAAAATAAATCAATAAAAATGTTTGACAATGAATTTATTTAAATTATCATTTTATTTTTAATTCTATTAATTTTTGAGGTATAAAATGGACAGAAGGAGTTTTTTAGGTTTTGCTGCTACATCAGCAACTTGCTCATTATTCCCAAATTTGGCACACAGCAATGAAAATGTAGGTCTAGATCTATATAGAGATCAACAAAGGCTAGAAAAAGTTGATTATATAAAAGACTTAGATCAACAATATCAAATTGAAAATGATATATTACCCTTTGAAAGAAAAGAAAAGAATGATTTTTGGTCTAAGCCAAGAAGAATTTTTTTAAGAAGAGAATACACAAACGAACAGTCAGAAATTTTCTATTATCATAATGGAAAAATTGATCAGCAACAATATTGGTTGGCTTCATATTTACTTAGAGATATAAAGCAGAAAAAAATGGTTTATGTTGATCCTAAGTTACTTGATTTAATATGTGCTGTCCAAGCTTGGATGATGTATTATGGAAACGATAACCCAATTAGTGTGCTAAGTGGGTTTAGAACATTAAAAACAAATTCTGGTTTAGAGGGTGCTGCAAAAAACTCAATGCATCTTTATGGAAAAGCAGTTGACTTTAGAGTAAATGGATTGAAAATCAATGAACTAGCTTCAATAGCAGATCAGTTTAATGCTGGAGGTATAGGATTATATCCTAGCAGTAATTTCTTACATCTAGACACTGGGGGTGTAAGAAAGTGGGTAGGAAGTTCTTGGAAAAGATCTTAATTTCTAATCAATTTTATAAGGGGATATTAAGATAATTTAATATCCCTTTTCCATTATAAAGATAAATCCAAGAAGCAAGAATAAGAGCTGGTCCATATGGAAATTCAGGTTGTTTATTGCCTCTAATTTTAAAATATAACCAAGTTAATATACCAATAAATGGAGAAAGAAATATTGTAAAAATAACTCCCTTTAAGCCAACGAAAGCACCTAAGGCTGATATTAACTTTAAGTCACCATCGCCCATTACTGAAATACCTTTTATTTTCTCTCCAACTGTAGATAGTGTCCACAAAATAAGAAAGCCAACGATAGCCCCCCAAATAGAATCTTTTAAGTCTACACCGTTTAACAAATAAACTTCAAATGAAGCAAATAACAAGCCTGTCCATAATAAGAAATAGTTTAAACCATCTGGAAGCATCAATGTTTTAAAATCTACTATTAATAATAAATACCCTATTATAAAGAATATAATTGCTAATAAAAAAACATTTAATCCAAAATTGAAAAAATAATACTGATAAACACTTGCCAACAACAATCCACCTAAAAATTCAACAATTGGATATTGTATAGAATAAGGGGTACTACAAAAACCACATTTACCTCTTAATAACAAATAACTTAAAATAGGAATATTATGATACCATTTTAATGGATTAGAACAAGAATAACAATGAGATGATGGAAAAGAAATGCTAATTTCTTTCTGATGTTCTTTTAATTGATTTGGAGATATTATGTTTTTCTCTTCAAGCCAACCTTCTATATCTTTTGAATTATTACTGTCCATAATAATAGGATAACGAAAAGCTACAACATTAAAAAAACTACCTAAACAAGCTCCAATAATAAAGAAGAATACTAAAAAAATTTCCTTATGCTGAAATGCTAATTCTATTTCTTGAAAAAAATTCATAAAACCCCTTTAATTTTATTTTAAATTTATTAAAATATATAGATAACTACAATTAGTTAATTTAAACAATTTCATCATAAAGTGAGTTAACATGAATGTCAATGATTCAAAAATGTCAGAAGAAGAAGTAAGAGAAGTATTAGATGCTTGTGCTGGTAAGATTTTAAAAAACGGCAAGGAAAGCTTACAAGAGTCTCAAAAAGTTCTCTTAAAATATTTTAATCCCCAAAACCCAAAATATGATGTAAATGCTCCACTGCCAAATCAAAATGGGTGGACACCTTTGATTTTTTCAACTTTTTTTGGAAAAACAGAACAGACAAATCTATTACTTAATTTAGGTGCCGATCCAAATAAAAAAATAGCAAAAGATATTTCTGTTTTACATATTTCTTCTGCTGAGGGATATGAAGATATATCAAATAGCCATCTACAACAAGGAGCAGAGGTTAATGCCCAAACAACATCTGGCAAAACACCAATTATGGGAGCATGTGAATGCGGACATATTAAGGTTGTTAAAACAATTATGCCATATAAACCAAATATAATGATAAAAGATCTAAGTGGCAAAACTTGTATTGATTATGCTCAAGAAAAAAATTATTTAGATATAGCTTCTATGTTTGATTATCAATCTTTAAGTAAGCTACTTAATAAATCTAATAATTCTGCTTCAAAAAGAACATCTAAGATATAATTATTAATATAACAATAAAAAACAGCATATATGCTGTTTTTTTATTTATTTAACTCAATAAATTATTATTTTGGAGTTTTGTTTATTTTATTATTTATAGAAACTATTTGATTTTCCTCTACCATTTGAGAAATTTTAGATTCAAACTCTTTTAATAACACTGGTTTTTCCTGGGAAGATAAATTTTTATCTGATAGAGAGTTAATAAAATCTTCTTTTATATTTTCATCAGCTTTAATAGTATCTAAAACCTTTAATAAGCTATTTTTAGCAATTAAAAGTTCATTAATATAAACTAAATTCTTTTTAAGTAATATTTCATAATCACTATTGGCGGTCAAAATATTGTCCTTATTTTTTTGTAGCTTTTCAAAACCTTCATATCCTTCTAAAATATTGGAGTTTTCTTTTATTGAGTGTATCACTAATATTGAGTTTAAATTATATTTTAAAGCAAACTCATTAACCATACTTATATATTTATTGCTATTTCTTTCTTCCTCTAAAGACTCCCTTACTTTATAATTTTTGCTTAATTGATTTAAAATTTCTGGAGCAATAATAGTAGACACCATCTCAAACTTTAAAGAGTCATTTAGACCATTCAACAAACTAAAATCATATGAATTGGTATTAGAATTAAAGTTCATGCTGAGCTTATTAACTAAATGATTGTTTATGTCTAAAATAAGTTGTTTTTCATTATATTTATTTGTTTCAGATTGCTCCAAAAAACCTTCTGGATTAATGCTTAATAAAGAAAAAACATCTTTATATTGCTTGTATAGTTTTTTTATTTTATACTTTTGTCCAATTAAGTAAATATTATGATTGTTTTTCTGAACAAAAACTTTTGTATTTTCAACATTAGAAGTTAAAAAATCAGTAAAATTTTTAACAAAAGGGTTATTTAAAAAAGTTGGTTTTATATTTATAACTGATATATTTCCAATCTCCCTCCAATTTGGAAGTTTACTATTCTTAAAGAAAACACTTGGAGAGAAATCTGATTTAAAACCCGCCATCATGTTTTTAAATTTATCAATGAATTTATTGGTGTTTTGTTCTTGATTTGGAAAAATTTTCTCTAAATCTAACCCCTCAACTGTGCTATCTCTCATTATTTTCAATAATAATGAAGATTGGCTAGCATTTTCAGTCAACATATTTATAAGTAAACTTTTATGATCCTTTGTTAAATTATCATTGCTTAATATATTTAAAATCTTAGAATTAATTTTTGTTTTAGCTTCTATAATAGAAACAAAATCTTCATTTGATAGTTGTTCCAATAGCTTTCCATCATTGCTTGCTATTAGTGTTTCTTGATTGACTGCTGTATTCATAAAAGCCTCTTGCATAGTTTATATATATATTATAATTTATTTTAAATGAAAATCAAAAAATATAGGCTTGATTTAAACCAAATATTTTTATATGTCTTTATTTTAAACAAAATATATTTATGAAAACAGTGTTCGGAATAGATAGTGCCTTTGCAAAAAAAGGTGAGACGGTCCCAGTTATATGGGATAGTAAAAAAGTTATTAATGCACATATGCTTTTAGTGGGGAAATCAGGCACAGGTAAAACTTTCACATTAAAAAAAATAATAGATCAGCTAAAAACACAATCATCAAACAATATAAGAATAAGAATAATAGATGTTCATGGAGATATTGAAATAGAAGGGTGTTCTTCAGTAAAGTTTTCAGAGTCCAGCCCTTATGGATTTAATCCCTTAGCTATTAATCCTGACCCTGATTTCGGTGGTGTAAGAAAAAGAATTCAATCTTTTATTTCCGCATTAAATAAAACTGCTAGAAAATTAGGTCCCAAACAAGAATCTGTATTACGAAATATATTGTTAGATTTATATGCAGCAAATGGTTTTAATGAAAAAGATCCTTCCACTTGGAGCATTTATGATGGCAATGGGAATAGAATTCAGCACAGAGGACAACCTAAAAAATATCCAACTTTAGAAGATGCTTATCGTTTTGCTAATTTTAAGCACAAAGCAATGTTTTTAGGAACTTCCAACAAAGCAGTTTTAAATTTGGAAGAAGTAAACAAAAAAGCAAAACAACTTTACAGTAAGCAAAAAAACCTACATAAAACTAGTTCTCACGAAGAAATGGAACAAGTTAAAGCAGAGTTGAAAGCTGTTGGCGAAAGTGCTATAGAAGCATATAGCAATTATATACAAACTATAGAAAACGGTTCAGAACTAACTGATTTAATAAAATATGACTCAATAGATACAATTAAATCAGTTGTTGACAGATTGGGCAACTTAGTATCTTCGGGCATCTTTAAGAATAGAGAACCAGAGTTTTCAGGGGATTCAGCAATATGGAGATATGATATTAAGGCCTTAACAAATTTAGATGAAAAGAAATTGTTTGTATATTTTTTATTGGAAGAAATATTTGCTCGTAGGGTTGAAGCTGGGCAACAGTCAGATGTGGTTGAAATGATATTTTTAGATGAGGCTAATTTATTTTTTACTGATGAAGCCGATAACATTATAAACATAATTTCTAAAGAAGCTAGAAAGTTCGGCTTAGGGTTGTGCTGTGCTTCACAAAGTCCAACCCACTTTTCAGAAGATTTTATCTCTAATGTTGGAACAAAGATAATTCTAGGATTAGATCAAATGTTTTGGGATGGCAGTGTAAGAAAATTAAAAGTAGAGCAACAAGCTTTAGAATGGATTGTTCCACATCAAAAAATGGTAGTTCAAATAAATAACAAAGCTGAACTTAAAAATAGATTTATTTGGGTTTTAATTAACCATAAAAAGACTTGATTTTATAAATATAATTTGTAGTCTTTATTTAATTAAGGAAATATTTCATGACAAATGAGTTTGATATTATAGAACATCCCGCTGTAGTGCTTTGGTTCAAAGAATTTGCGAAATCTGAACCCCTAGGATTTTCATATTTAATTAAAGGAAATGCTGAATACTTTCAATCAACAATTGGTAAGCCAGAAGGACAAACACAAAAGTTTTCTTATTGGAAAAAAGATTATTTAGGTATTACTATTTTTATTTATTCAGACTCAAATACAACTTTTTATAAAGTTCAATATTTAGGGGAAAGAGAAGGATTCATAAATGACAAAAAAATGGGTTCATATCTAATTGGATTTTTAACAAAATTCTCAAAAGAAATAATAGCTTAAAAAAACCCACTATTGTGGGTTTTTTGATTAAATTTTTAAATTAATTAATTTGTTTGATAAAAGTTTGATTTTGGAATAAGCTTCCAATAATCTTAACAACATAAGGATGATTTGGGTGTGAATTTTTAACAATTTGAACAATATATAGGTTGTTTTTCAAAAAAGCTAAACATTCTTGAAGATTATCAATCATTAATCCATTATTTTTCAACACATACTTTAGTCGCTCAAAAGTTTCTTTTGTTAATTCTTTTGAATTATTACTAACTATCTCATAAACATTAAATTGTATAAACCAGCTTAAAAAGCCGAAAAAATAAGACTTAACAACAATATCCCAGTGTAAATTTTTCTTTGGTGAAATTCCAATAGTTGGCAAAACAAAATAGTATTTATGTTCACCTTTACCTTTATGCCAGTTATAAAACTTGGTGCTGTTTTTTAATGGTTTGTTAAAACTTTTCTTCATTTTTTATTTAGTCTTTTATTTTAAAATAATTTTTTTAAATCTTTTGTCAATAACTAAGTAGATTATATTTTTAAAAAACCATTTTTCATATTATTGCTTTGTAGTAAAGAGTTTAGCTGAATACTATCAATTTTCGTTAATATTGTTTTTCCCATAAAATCTTTAATATTACTACTTAATTGATCTCTATAAAAATCTGCTCTTTCTTTTTCAAATATATTACTATCATATTGTTCAATAAGCTCTTTATGTAAATCGTCAAAGTAGAGATGTTTGCCATTATTTTCTAGATAATAATCAATATTAAAATTTACATTTGAAATTTGAGATAACAATTGATGAGATTCTTTTAGCTCTTCTTCAATACTAGAAACACCATTTTTAGTCCAAACATATAAATTATTTTCATATTTTACATATGCTGTAAGATAAATATTCATATTTCGATCTTGATTCTTATTATATGAAGAAACTTTATAAAAATGCAAACTTTCTATTTCTTTGATATAGCTAAAGTAATAGTTTATCTTATCAGAAAAACTAATTTTTTGTTTTTCTAAAATATCTAGTGCATAATTTTTCATTAAAAACAATTAATTAAAATTGTTTTTTTTGTCAAATATAATATTAAAACCATCTTGATTATTTACTTTTATCTTTTATATATCTTACAGGAGAGAACTTTATGTTAATCAAATTATTTTTAGCCTTATTTGTAATTTTAGGTTTATATTTTTTTAGTTGCTATATTTCTTTAAAAAGAAAAGAAAAAGAAGTAGAACAAAACAGAGATAATTTATTTGATTCTACAGATAAAAGATTTTCTATTTTTCAAAATATAGTTGAAGAATTTAGCAATCCAGCAGAATATGAACTAACATTCTTAAACGAAATCATTAAAATTAGATCTCAGTCTCAAAAATATATCAATGAAAATAAATTTAGGGAATCCATAAGTAATGAATTAAAAATAAATAAAATAACTGAATCCATTGATAAATTATTTGAAGAGACACAGCATTTTGAAATCATTTCTGATGAAAAAAAGAAAGAATATGCAAATTCTTTAAAAAATCTCAATAAAGAAATAGAAGAAAAAACAAAGTCATATAATGACTTTGTTCAAAAATATAATAAAACTAAAGTTAGCAGTTATTTTGGATTATTTATGTTGCTTTTCAATAGGTTATTTCAAAAAGCAGACCTATTTAACATTAAATAATTAAGGATTATATCCTTTTTTATTATTTTCACACAAAGCAATAAAATCTTGTTCTGTTAAAACTTGAACCCCATGTTTATTGGCATCATCTAATTTAGAGCCGGCATTATCTCCACATAATAAATATGAGGTTTTCTTTGAAACACTGCCAGAAACTTTTCCACCCATATCTTCAATTATTTTTTTGAAGTCTTCTCTTGGTTTGCTTAATGTTCCTGTAATTACAAAAGCTTTATCCATGAAAATCATTTCAGTAGTATTAATCAACATAGGTTGAGGCCACACACCCAATTTACCTAACTCATTTAATATTTTAATATTTCTATTATCATTTAAAAAGGTAAGAATTGATTTAGTGGCAACTGGTCCAACATCTCTAATTGATAATAAATCAGCCTCAGTAGCATTCATAAAATTATCTAAGTTTTGAAATTTCTTTGCTAAAAGTTTAGCTGTAGATTCACCAACTTCTTTAATTCCTAAAGCATATATGAATCTATTTAATTCAATGTTTTGTTTAGATGATTCAATATTGTCTAAAACATTTTGTGCTTTTTTATCAGCAAATAATGGTAAAGTTAAAAGTTGCTCTTTAGTTAATTTATAAAAATCAGTAATGTCATTTACTAAATTATTTTCAACACAAAGTTCAACAACTTTTTCGCCTAAAGATTCTATATTCATAGCTAATCTAGATGTATAATGAACTAAACCAAATTTCTTTTGAGCAGAACAGACAAGACCACCAGAACATCTATATATAGCTTTATCATCTTCTTTGAGAACCTGTGAGTTACAAACGGGACAAGTTGTTGGCATTGAAAACCTTTTATAGTCTTTATCAACAACTCTTTTATCTTTAGCAACAAAAGCAACTTCAGGAATAACATCCCCTGCTCGTCTTACTGCTACAAAGTCACCAATTCTAATATCTTTTCTGTTAATCTCATCAATGTTGTGAAGTGTTGCATTTGAGACAGTAACACCGCCAACAAATACTGGTTTGAGCCTTGCTACTGGAGTTAAGGCACCGGTTCTGCCAACTTGAAGATCAATGCCTAATAGTTCAGTTAACACTTCTTGTGCTGGAAATTTATGAGCCTTTGCCCACTTAGGCTCTCTGTTTAAAAACCCCCATTTATCTTGAAGTGCATAAGAATTAACTTTATAAACAACGCCATCAATATCAAAAGGTAATTGATCTCTCTTTTCACCCATTTGTTTAAAATAATTTAATAATGCTTCTTTACCTTTAACTTTTTGAACCAAGTCACTTACAGGGAAGCCTACCTTCTTCAACAACATTAAAGTATCATAGTGATTATCTTCTTCCTTAAAATCTTCGCAAACTCCCAACCCATAAGTATAAAAAGAAAGTTTTCTTTTTGCTGTAACTTTAGGATCTAAATTTCTTAAAGAACCAGAGGCCGCATTTCTAGGATTAACATAAGTTTTCTCACCATTTTTAATTGCATTATCATTTATTTCTTTAAAAGATTTATGAGTCATGATTACTTCACCTCTAACTTCCAATCTTTTTGGAATATGAAGATTGTTAATTAAAAAATAATCTCTGATATCCCAAGGAACATTTTGAATTGTTTTAGCATTTTCAGTGACATCTTCCCCTGTTGCCCCATCACCTCTTGTTGCGGCTTTATACAAGAATCCATCTTTATATATAATACTTAGAGCCAATCCATCAAACTTAGGTTCTACGGAATATTCAATTAAAGAAGCATCTAAATCTTTCTGGGCATCCAAGCAAAACTTATCAATATCACCTTCTTCAAATGCATTACCTATTGAGAGCATGGGTTTTTCATGGACAACCGGCGCAAAAGAATTTTCTGCATATCCACCAACTTTTTTTGTTGGGGAATTAGGATTGGAAAATTGAGGATTATTAAGTTCTAAAGTTTGTAGTTCTTTAAAAAATTTATCATATTCTTGGTCTGTGAGCGTAGGCGATTCGGATACATAATAATCAAAATTAGCTTTTTCCAATATTTTTTCGAGTTCTAACATTTTTGATTGAATAGAGTTTAACATTTGGTTTTTCCTTTTTGGTTTTATTACTAATTATAAAAGAAATATTTATTTTTTCAAAATTATATCTTGATTTTAATATCTTGTTTATTAGACTTATTTAAAATGACGACTGAATTTTATGTATACAGATCCTAAATTTATTCAAACAATGCCCGCCAATGTGGAAGGAAGAGACTTTGTAATAGGAGATCTTCATGGTTGTTTTGATGAGTTATCAAAACTGCTTATACATGTAGATTTTGATCCAAAAAAAGATAGATTATTCGCCACTGGCGACTTAATGGACAGAGGCCCTAAAGATGAAGAATGCCTAGCATTGCTTAATAAATCTTGGTTTTTCCCTGTATTAGGAAATCATGAAGATTTAATGCTTACAAAAATGAAAATGATAGAAGCTGAAAATGATAGTGATTTATCACCAGAAGATATAGAAAACACTAGAAGATTTGAAAAGTATCAAGATAAGTTCTATTCTTTGCCATTAGTATATGAAATTGAACATATCATTTACGATAAAATATACATAGTTCATGGAGAAATACTTCCAGAGCACCTATTACATTTAACAGATGAATCAAGTTTGAACTCAAAAGATTACGATAGGTATTTCAATACAATGAAAAAATTTGATTTTTCAGAACAAATAATGAATTTTTTCAATAAAAATAGATTTTCTACATTAGATTATACATTAAAACAAAAATTAATTTGGAGTAGAAAATTTGCTACTTCATTTTATAAAGACCATAAAGAAAAAATAGAAGAAGGAGATTTTTCTTTTTTAACACATGAAGAAATATCCCAAAATATCAAAATTTTCTGTGGACACAATGTGGTTCCATTCCCTATGAAAATAGGTCAGCAATATTATATAGATACTGGAGCTGCGTTAGGGTATGCTTCAAAAGATGTGAGTTCGTATTTGTTTACACAATTTGGACACGAATTCTTCGCTTTAACTATGGTAGATTTAACAACGGGTATTTGCTATGGATGTATTAGTTCAAGTAACAATCCAGATTATGGTAGAGGTGAAGTATTAAGACTAGAGCAGTCTATTTATGAATACAGCCAAAATTGAAATGATAAAAATTATTTAGAGCTTTTTCCTGTGTAAGAATTAAAATTAAAAGATGGAGATTTTCCTCTCAATTTAGTTCTTATAGCTTTAAATGTTACATTAAGATTTGAATCATCATTGTTTGAAAATTCTCTTAAAATAGCTTCCATTTCTGTGTCGTTTCTGAGTAATGCCAAATCTAAAACAGTGCCACAACATTCATCTAAATCATTTACAACAATATTTAAGCTTGCTCCGTGTTCCAATAACAGTCTTACACATTCTGTTTTATTATATTTAACACTCCAATAAAGAGGAGTCCAAGAAGCTGTTGAGCCAACATTATCTCTACTATCTAAATCAATATTGCCTGCTTGCAATTTTTTCTTCAATAAAGATATTTTGTTTTTAAAGACTAATTCAGAAATAGAATTTTTAGGAGGTATTTTGTCTTGATTAGAAGACATGTAGTAATCATACATTCCATTTAATTGATACTGTTCACTGCTTGGTTTATATTTATTTTCACTAATGTTTTCTTGAACTTTTGTTTTCAAATTATTTTTCATTTATTCTCACCCTCTTCGTTATTAAACAAAAAAAAGATATTAATGTCAAATAAGGTATATATAAAATATTTTTATTGACTTTATTTTTTTTAAAAATATGCTTTATCTATATAAATTAAAATTGAGCATCTTATTATGGAATTTATTGGCAATTTAAGTATTGATGCCATTCTTGGCTTTTTAATATTATGTTTTGTTATTTTTGTTGTTTTTATATTATTAAAACAAAAAAAGGGTAGCAAGAAAAAAATAATAATAAAGAAACCAATAATAGAAGAACCTCAGCAAACAATGAAGGGGGATTCAAAAAAAACAAATGCTTTAAATTTGGTTGATAATAGATCTACAGCTGCTGCTGGAATAATTGGTTCACAAGAAAAAAAGGCAAACAAATCAGTTAAACAAAATAAACCAATTGGCTGGATTTCAGCTAAATCATACGGTGAAGATGCCAAAAATTTAAATATATCTAAGTATGTTCCGTTCGGTGACAACAAGAATTCAGAAGTAAAAGAAAAAAACAACAAAGAAAAAAAACAACAAATAATAATATTGGCTGTTGATGATTCAATAACTATTTTAAAATATATTAGTAATATTTTTAATGGTTCAAATTCACACTCATTATCTTTAAAAGAAAATGCACAAGCGGCATTAGATTACTTAAAAAATACAGATGAAAAACCAAGTATAATCATAAGTGATTTAAATATGCCAGGAATAGATGGAAAAACTTTCATTAATAAAATAAAGGAAAACGAAAATTTAAAAAATATTCCAATTATAGTACTTGCTAAAACTCCTTCAGAAGCTATGCCTTTAATTGAAAGTCAAACTATTAATGGAATTTTACCAAAACCTTTCACTAAAGAAGATTTAATCAATCAAATTGATTTTATTTTATAATTACTTTCTCTTGTTTAAATTATAATAAAGATCATTAGTTATTTCGTGATAAGCAGTATATACTTTTGCCGCATAGTTTCTTCTTATTTGAACATTTCCTGGTGAGTTATAAGCACCAATACCATCTCTATTATAACCAAAGTGTTTTATGTTTTGAGCCAATATCCAAGCACCAACGAAAACACTTGTACAAGGGTCAAATAAATCTTGCCTACTAATTCCATATTTTCTTAATGTTGGCAACCAAATATCATTAATTTGCATCATACCTGTATCGGCACTTCTATTTTTATTAACATTTACTGCTTTACTATTAAAGCTTGATTCTACTTTGGCTATTGCCATCAATAGCCAGGGGTCTAGCTTATATGTTTTAGCTGCCCCCTCCCAACATCCTAATAGTTTTTCTTGATTTTGAATTAGATATTTATATTTAGAATTACTATATTTACCTTTATATTGATCATATTGCTTCGCAAAAGAACTACTATGTTTTTTTTGTTCCTCTTCAATTGATTTTTTTTGTAAAGCTCTTGTTTTTACTGGATTATCAAATTCATTTGTAAAATAGTCACTGACATAATATTGCGATTGTTCTTGAGGTGTTTGGTATCTGTAATTAAAAAAGGGATTGGTATTACCTTTTGAATAATCAACATTCTCAGCATATGTTTGATGCCATTGAAAAGATAAAATTGATATTAAAAATATTTTCTTGAACATGGTGGATTTTTTATATTAAAATATTTTTTTATTTTAATTTGTCAATAAAAAATGAGGCAACTGCCTCATTTTATTTTTCAAATAGATAAATTTATTTTCCAGGAGTAATATTTAAAACACCTAACTCTAACATAAATCCAAACCATTTAGCATTTGGTTTTTTGTATTCATCTGACTGTTTAAAAAATTGACCCCAAACAACACTATTTAAAGAAACCAATTCTTCAAAAGATTTAACATAATGTTTATGTCCTTTTGTATCAACAAACAAAAGAGTACCTTCTTCTGTTGTTTCCTGACAAAAAATATACCCAATAGGTGTATCAGAACTCTTTATTCCATAAAAACCTTCTACATAATAACCATTAGAGTTCATTAAAACCAAAAAGTTTTTATCTAAAACTGATTGTATTAATGTAGGAAGTTGACGTGTTGGCTTTTCACTAACCTTAATATTAGCTGTAGTTTTTTTATTTTTTGGTTTTTCAACTATATTTGTTGTGTTGGTGCTTTGTTCTAAATTTTGATTTATATTTTCATTCATATTTGCCTCTTTTATTTATTAAAATGGATTATCATCATCAGTGCTATTTAGTATAGCATCTAAATCTAAATCATCAGCAACGGGTGCGGTTGCATTTGATTTATCTTGGTTTTGTTCAGCCTTTGAATCAGGCTTTCCTTGTTCATTAGTTGGTAAGGCTGGAGAAAAAGCTAATGATAAGTATTTGTTGCCTTCAGGAGTTTGATTTTCCCAAGCACTAATTCTTAATTCTTTCCCGTCAATTAAAACTTTGCCTGTATAATCAGGCTGTGTAGGCTTATTTTTGTTCTTATTTGGATACAAATAACCACGATTATCTTTTTTAGCAATATCATTCATATGTGAACCTCAATTTATTTTAGTATATGAGTATAAAAAAATTATACCTTTGTCAAATGTTTTTATTATCTATTATTCTTGATATAAGGGCTTTTATTTGGTATAATTTAAACAAATGTTAGGGTTTTAATCATGGAAAATACAGACAAAACACCAGAAAAGTATATATTATTTGGGGCTTCTTTTAATCCACCACATATGGGGCACTTTTCAGCAATTTCTCAAATGCTAGATACTCATAATCAAATTATAATATTTCCATACCCTCAAAAATTTGCCGAAGGTAAGATAGAAGAGTTGCCACCAATATCACAAAGAATTAAAATGTTACAAGTTTTTATACAAGAATTTTTTCCTGTAAAAGAAATAAGAGATAGAATAATGGTTGTTAATTTAGCGGCTGAAATTCAAAAACAACAAAAAGAAGAATTAACTGAAGTGTTGTTTAAAAATTTAACTGGACAATCAAATGAAACTGTATCCAAGAAAATTTTACATACTTATGATTATCTTAAATTTGTAAAAAATAGAATGCCTGAAGGTGCTACACTTAGTGCTTGTTTAGGTTTTGAAGCCCAAAATATCAAGAGAAAAGAAGAGTTTTTTAATGAAGAAAAAATAAAATCTGAATTTCCACATTTTTATTTAGAAGAAGAAACCACAATTAAGTCTCAAGATTTAAGAGATTTCTTTTCTTCTCATAAAAATATAAAATCAAAAAAAGATGAGCAATACATAAAAGCATGTGTTGGAAATTCATTGGCAGAATTTATTTTTGAAAACAATCTTTATGGGGTCAAAAAAAAGGTCAATCAAATAAAAACTGAGCCTACAATAAGTCGTCCAAAATTAAGGTAATAGATTGACATTCATTATAAAATTTTTCAATCTTAATAAAAAGGGCTGAAAAATGTTTGGTTTCGGAAAAGATAAAGTAAATAAAGAAAAACAAAAAAATACAGAAGATATTTTTTTAAAAGCAACAACTGATGATTTTTCTAACTTAGAATCAATTATTTTAAAAAATAATAACAATTCAAAATCTAAATTTGATTGGCTAATAAGATTAAATATTTCTATATTAGGTGGTTTGACTTTAACCTCTTTAGTTATAAGTGGGGTTTTCTATTCATACTCACAATCAATAAGAGACAGACAAAAAGAAATGACTATTAATATTGACAGATTAGATAGTTTGTTTGACAAAGTATCTAATGCTTCCTCAGAAGTAAAAATTAATGCTAAAAAATCACTATTTGAGTTAGAACAAAATATCAAATATATTGACTCTTTGATTGATGAAATAAATAATCAAGAAAAAGTTATACAAAATATTAACATATTAATTAATATACCCAAATTGGATGCTTATCAAAACCTAATTAGGACATGGGGCCAAACTAAAAAAAATATTAATATCTTACTAAAAAACAAGAATGAATTAATTAACGCGGAAGAAAAAATAAATAACATTAAAAACAACATTAAAGACTTAAATGTAAAAGCTGAAACACTTAAAAATGAAATTAAAGAAATAAACAATTCTGCTCAAAATATAGAGTTTGCTTATAGTTTTTACTTAAATACTGTTCAACTTTTTAATGATTTAAAGAGTTTAGATAGTAATTTTTCTGAAGAAAAAAAACAAGAAATAATCAAGAGAATAGAAAGCACTAATGCAGCTTTAAAAATAATAGAAAAAACATACGATGGGAAATTTACAAAAATTACAGATGCTAGAAAAAGATTTGAAGAATCTCTAACAAAATCAGTAAATATAAAAGAAAATAATTTAGATTTCATAAAAAACTTAAATAAAGAAGATGCTGCTATTATAAATGACATAAAAGGTGTTCAGAGCAATCTTCATGCAATTAAGAATGTTTTGGAAAATAATGTAAACAATGAATTCCTTGGATTTTCTTTTCAAAGTATAACCTTTATATTATTTTCAATAAGTGCGGCTTTTTTGATACTTATTTCGTTATCTTTATATGCTCGCTCTGTTACGACATTAAGAATGGCGAATGTATTCAAAAGAAACCAATCTAACGAAGATGCATTATCAGAACTATTAGAACAAATAAAACCACTAGATGAAGGCGACTTTACAAAAACAATATTTGTGGATGATAAGTTCTTATTTAATATTTCTAAAAAAATAGATAAGACTAGAGTTCAATTCGGAGATATAGTAAGACAAATGAAGGCTTCTTCTACAAATATTTTGAATGTTGCAGGAACCACTGACCAATCTTCACAAGAATTGTTAACCTTGTCGAAAAAAGAATATGAAAAGTTAGCAGACTCAATAGAATCAATAAACCAAATAACAAACTCTATTGATGAATTAGCCCAAGCAACTTGGATGGCAAAGGATGAATCTTTAAAGTCTTATGAAGAATCAGAAAAGGGAACTAAATTAGTTAAAGAATCAATAAATAAGATGAATGAAGTAAGAAATACAATCCAAGAATCTTCAAAAAAGATTAAAAAACTTGGTGAATCTGCTCAGTCAATTACTGAAGTTACAAGATTAATCAAAGATATTACAAAACAAATTAATATCTTAGCTTTAAATGCTGCTATTCAAGCTGCTTCATCTGGTGAATCAGGAAGAGAGTTTACGGTTGTAGCCCAAGAAGTTCAAAGATTAGCATATGATTCAGAAGAGGCAACTCAAAAGATAGAAGAGTTGATTAAAGATATACAAGAAGATACATATATTGCTATTTCGTCTATGGAAAAAACCACTCAAGAAGTTGTTATTGGAGCTAATCTAACTGAACAAACTGGTAAAACTTTATCAGAAATTAGAAAGCTTTCAGAAAGCACAGCCTCTCAAATTCAACAAGCATCTTCCAAGTTAGAAGAGAAGTCTTCAGAAATGGCTAGTTTAACTTTTGAAATGCAAGGATTACAGGAAATTTCTAAAGTAGCCCAACAAGCATTAGATATAACTGCCGCTCAAGTTGAAAAACTTAAAATTGTTTCTATGGAGTTGGAAGAAACATTTAAAAAATATAAAGTTTAATTTTTTTTCATTTTACTATATACATATTTAAAAAAAATATGTTATAATTTCCGAAAACTAGGAGATTTTATTAATGAAAAAATTAGATGATTATTTTACAGAAGATTGTGTTAAAGCTTTTGAAAGTGCTTTAGATTATGCAAAAAAGAAAAATCATGAGTTCATTACAGTAGATACCTTGATGCTTTTTGTAGCAAAAACAAAGTATGGAAAAGAAATATTTGAAGCTATCAATATTAATATAGATGAATACGATGAAAGCATTAAGGCATATTTAGAACAACATATGCCTAAAACAGATCTAAAAGAAGATCCTCAGTGGACAATTCAGTTAAAAGAACTTAGAGAACAATCAATTATCTTACAAAGGTCTAGTGGAACTAAGCCAAAAGCTGATGAAGGATATATTATTGTTGCTTTATTTGAATTAAGCCATAACGATTCTTTTACTAAAAATTATTTTGAACATTATGAAATCACTAGATTTGATGTAATGTCGTACATTGCTCATGGGCACAAAAAAGTTAAAGAGGAAAAAGAACAAAAGCTCAATCCTAAGAGTGCTTTAAATAAATTCGCAGTTTTATTAAATAAAAAAGCTAAAGAAGGAAAAATTGACCCTATCGTTGGTAGAGAAAAAGAAATTGAAAGAACAATAGAAATTTTGTGTCAAAGACGCAAAAACAATCCTATTTTGGTTGGTGATCCAGGTGTTGGAAAAACAAGTATTGCTGAAGGACTTGCTAAACGAATTGTTGAGGGAAATGTTCCTAAGGCAATTGAAAACTTCAATATTTACAGCCTAGATATGCCAGCTGTATTGGCGGGAACAAAATATCGTGGAGAATTTGAAGAAAGATTAAAACAAATTATTAAAGAGGCTTCCTCAGATAGTAATAATGTGCTTTTAATTGATGAGATTCATACATTAATTGGAACTGGCTCAGGAAGTGGTACTATGGATGCTTCTAATATTCTAAAGCCAGCATTAAGTTCAGGTGAAATAAAAGTGATTGGTGCTACTACATACGATGAGTATAGAAAGTATTTTGAAAAAGAAGGTGCTTTATCTAGAAGATTCCAAAAAGTAGATGTTGAAGAACCTACTGCTAAACAAACTATTGAAATTCTCAAGGGTTTGAAAGAACAATATGAAAATTTCCACCAAGTAAAATATACTGAAGATGCGATTGTTTGTGCAGTAGATTTATCTGTTAAATACATTAACGATAGAAAGCTGCCAGACAAGGCTTTAGACATCATAGATATGGCTGGTTCCAAAGTGAAACTATCTAAAGAAGGTGAAGAAAAAATAGTTGATGAAACCAAAATTAAAGAAATTGTAGCTGGTATAGCTAGAATTCCTGTTGATAATGTTAAAGAGTCAGAAAAGCATAGACTTAAAACTTTAGAGGAAACTCTAAAATCAGAGGTTTTTGGACAAGATGATGCTATTGAAAAAACTGTTAACAATATTCTCTACTCAAGGGCAAATCTTTCTCAAAGAGAAAAGCCAATTGGTTCTTTCTTATTTGCCGGTCCAAGTGGTGTTGGTAAAACAGAATTGTCAAAACAATTAGCTTTAAAATTAGGAATCCCTTTTGTTAGATTTGATATGTCTGAATATATGGAAAAACATGCTGTTGCAAGATTGGTTGGAGCTCCCCCAGGTTATGTTGGGTACGAACAAGGCGGGCAATTAACTGAAGCAATTAGAAAAAATCCAAGCTGTGTTCTTCTTTTAGATGAAATAGAAAAAGCACATCCAGATATTTTTAATATTTTATTACAGGTAATGGACTATGCTACATTAACAGATAATGATGGAAGAAAAGCCGATTTTAAAAATGTAACTTTAATTATGACAACGAACTTGGGTGCTGCTGAAATATCTAAGGCAAGTATTGGATTTACTAAAGTGGATAGTGTTAATAAAGATAGAGAAAATCAAGTTAAAAAACATTTTTCTCCAGAATTTTACAATAGGCTAGATGGTGTGGTTCAATTTAACTCTTTAACTAGCGAAAACATATTTAAGATTATTGAAAAACACACTAAAAAGTTGCAACAATCATTGCTAGATAAAAAAATTATTTCTATATTCACCAATGATGCTATGAAGCTAATTGAAAAACAAGGGTTCGACCCTAAAATGGGAGCAAGACCAATAGAAAGATATATTGAAAAAAATATAGCCCAACCTTTAGCAAAAGAAATTATCTTTGGTAAATTAGAATTAGGAGGAGAAATTAAGATTGATGTGAAAGATGATAAAATAGATATTAGCTTTATTCATTGCTACAAAAAAGATCACTTAGTTTCAAAAGAAATGCAAGAAATAGATGAGGCTCCTATAAAGAAAAAACCAAGAAGCAAGAAAACATAAAGCGACAAAAGTCCCCCAATGGGGGATTTTTTATTGACAATATGTTTTTAATGATTATCTTTTATTATAACTAATTGATATTTTAAAATGGCAAATAATATAGCATTACCAAAGGGTTACAGATTAAACGAATACACAATAAATAAGAAACTAAGCACTGGTGGTTTTAGTATTGTTTATTTAGCATATACTGATGACAATATGCCAGTTGCGATAAAAGAATATTTCCCAAATAATCTTCATTTAAGAACAAAGGGAGCTCATATTGATTTTATTAATATGCGAGAAAAACATAGGTTTTTAGAAGGATTAAAAGGTTTCAAAGATGAAACAGAAATTGTGATGAAACTAAAGCACAGAAATATTATTGAAATAATAAATTTCTTTGAAATGAATGGAACAGCCTATTTAGTAATGCCATATGAATATGGCTGTACCTTAAGTAAATTCATAACAACAGAAAAAGAAGCTTCTGAACAAGAAATGTTGGGGTTAATTGAAGGTATCTTTTCTGCTGTTCAAATGTTCCATGAAAATAATATTATTCACTTAGATTTAAAGCCAGGAAATATTTGGTTAAGACCAAATAAAGAAGCGCTTATATTAGATTTTGGAACTGCTAGAATTATTGACGATCCAGTTAAAAGCCAGCAGCCCCCAATGCACACACCTGGATATGCCGCCCCAGAGCAACATCGTGAATTTTTTCAGCCTAATAGAGTTGGAGTATGGACTGATTATTATGGTTTAGGTTCTACTTTATATGCTTTAATAGAGAAGAAGTCTCCACCAGTTTCATCTCAACTATTAATGCAAAATACATCAATAGAATTAAAAGAATCAAGATTAGGGCAGGTAACAAGCCAAACACTAGAGATAATTGAAGAATTAATGCAAACTGATTGGAATAAAAGAAAAATAATTGATCTTAAAGATGTAATTAATAGGATTAAAAAAATTAGAACTGTTAAGCCAACTAATTTAATGACTACCTACCTAGACGATATGATTTTAGAGGCTGGTAACGAATTCATGAACAGTGAAAAATACCTAAATGTATTTAAATAATTTGATAATAAATAATTTTGATTTATAATTTATATATGAACAAAATTATTAGTCAGTCAATTGCTCAAGAAATCTTCAGAACAGTATCTTCATACAGTTCATTTTATTTATATGAAAAAAAAGAAAATAAATTAATAGCAACAAAAGAGATAGATTCAATAGAGGCAATTAAAGAAATGTTAGACTATGGAATATCTGTCTGTTCTTTGATTGAAGAGAAAATTGGCGATCCCGATACTGCTAAACCTTTAATAAATGCTGTATTTAATGAAACATTAAATAATGATATAAAAAATTTATTTCTTAACAGATTAACAAAACAAGATTACTCAACATTGTCTTTAAAAGAATTAAATAATTTATATGAAAATTATGAAGATAAAGAGAAGTTATTAGATAAGTATTTCTCATTTGGTTTTGATTTCAAACAAGGTTATTTTGATGAAGTAGAAAAAGCTTTGTCTGGTGATTTTGTTTTTTTTGAGTATTGTTTAAAATATAAAAAAGATTTTTGTTTTTCTTTTCAATATGAAGATTCCATGACATTAGATGAAATCATTAAAGAAGAGATAGGGTATTTAAAAGAAAAACAAAAACCCTATAATAAATTAGAGGGCGTTTTAACTTTTTTCAAAAAAGCACGAGAAACTCAAATGCTAGAACAAAATCTTCAAAATTCTTTAAATAACAAAAAAGAAGATAATTCTAGTTTTAGAAATAAAATTTAAACTTCAAAACTGGAACCACATCCACAAGTGGTTTTAGCATTTGGATTACTAATAACAAATTGTGAACCATTTAAATCTTCTTTAAAGTCTATTGTGGCACCTTGTAAATATTGCATGCTCATTGAATCTACAACTATTCTAACTTGAGTGCTTCCAGAATTTTTTTCTATTAAGAAGTCATCGTCATTTTGTTCCTCATCAAAAGTAAAGCCATATTGGAAGCCAGAACAGCCTCCACCTTGCACAAAAACTCTTAGCATACAATCAAGATTATCTTCTTTCATTATTTCAGAAACCTTATCAATTGCGCTGTTTGTTATAGTTACTTGTTCCATAATTATTTCCTTAGTCCAAAACTTTCGCCACAGCCACATTCATTTATAGCTTGTGGATTCTCAAAAACTATTCTACTGTTTAAGCCTTCTTTTTTTAGGTCTACAACAGACATATTAAGATAAGGTCTGTCTTGCTCAGAAATAGCAACCTTTACTCCATTAATTTCTAAATCATCATTGTTGGATTGCACATAATTCAAATCGTAAGCATATCCAGAGCATCCAGTTTTTTTAATCTTAATAGATAAGCTCTTATCATTAGAAAGTTTGCTTTTTAAAAATTCTTTTGCTTTATCAGTTAAAAACAATTCAAATCTCATAAAATAACCCTTTTGTAATATTAAATGTATTGTAGTGTTTTTTTAGTGAAAATCAAGGTGTAACACATCTATCAGACTGCCAGGTTCCTCTAACGCAAACTTGACATACAGCACCATCCCATCTTCCATTTGGTGTTGCCGCACATTGAGCCGCATTGCCCCCTGAAATGGTCCAGGGAACAATATATGGATTAACACCAATATGGTTTGGAACCATTCTGTTTCCATATCTTGTAGCGGCTGTAGTAGGAACATTAGAGTAAACTGAACCAACCCAAGGATTAGAAACCCATTGTCCTCCTCTTGTTGGAAGTGCTTGGCAAGTGTTTGTTATGACATCCCATCCCCAACCTAATGGACAAAGCCCAGCGAATCCATTTGCTGAATTATTTTCTGACCTACAGGCTATACCACTGCCATCACCAACCCACTGAGTCCCAGCTGGACAAGAACAAACAGTTAATGCCGCATCCCAAGTAGAGCCAGCGGGACAACTAGGAGCAACACTGGTGGTATATAAACTTGGTGGAGCAACACTATATCTGCCCTCTTTACCTCTAAAATAATTAGGGCCGGCTGGAGGAGGTGTTCCATCATTAAGACCAGGATACTTCATTGGATGAACCAAATCTGCGGTAATTACAAGGTTGTTTACAGCAGCCGTACAAGCATTCGTTGCTGCCACGCTATCAATGACTCCAGAATTTACATTTTTTACTACTGTTCCATTTGCTGTAATGCTTTGAGAATTAGCAACTAAAGTATCAGCAGATGACAATCTAGCACAAGCCTCTGGGGGTAAATTATTTAAAAATATTTGTAATCCAGGAAGACCACCTACGTTAACTCCACTGATGCTAAGATTACCGCCCCAAAGATTAGAAATGGTGGCTCCGTTAATCATTTCAGATGGAACAATGCCTGCATTAATTAAGTTTGCATCTGTAGTTGTTGAAGTAATAGTAGCAATATTTGTCGCTAAATTTGCTGAACCAGTAGTTACTTGAATTGCCATACTTGAGGCATCATAAATTAATTTTTTAATATATAAAGCCTGTCTATTAACAGTGTCGTCTATAATTTGCTGTCTATAGTTTGTATAAATTTTTATAGAAGCTATAGAAATTACTGCTATAACTAATAAAGTTTCAACAAGTGTAAAGCCTTTAGATTTAAATCTCATATTATTTCCAATTTTATTTAAAATAATATAAAATAAATAAAAATCAAGAAACAGCTGTATCTGTCTCTTGATTTATAATTGGAAATAATTATTTATTTAAATCTTCTAATTTATATTGAAGATTTAAAGCATCTGAAATATTTGTAAGACTCTTAATCTTATTTTCATAATCTAAAAATTCTTCTTCTTTCAATTTTCCATTTTTTTTCATTTCATAAAGCATTGTATCTAATTCATTTTTCTTATTAATAAGTTCTAACCTAATATTGTCACTTTCTTTTTGAGTATTAGCTTCTTGAATTAAAGATTCAATTTCTTCTTTAGAAAGTCCGGAAGAAGCAGTAATTTTGATACTGTTTTCTTTTCCTGTAGCCTGATCTTTTGCTGAAACATGTAAAATTCCATTAGCATCTATATCAAAAATAACCTCTATTTTTGGTGTTCCTCTGGGTGATTGAGGTATACCCATTAAATTGAATTGACCTAAGCTTTTATTGCCTTCAACAACTTTCCTTTCACCTTGTAAAACATGAACAGTTACAGCTTCTTGATTGTCTGTAGCTGTTGAAAAAACCTGACTAGCTTTAGTTGGTATTGTCGTATTTTTATTGATAATTGGGGTCATAATACCGCCCATCGTTTCAATACCCAAAGTCAATGGTGTAACATCAAGCAATAAAACATCTTTTACATTTCCAGTTAAAACTCCTCCTTGGACAGATGCCCCAATAGCTACTGCTTCGTCAGGATTCACATCTTTTCTTGGCTCTAAACCAAAAAAAGATTTTACTTTTTCTTGAACTAAAGGCATTCTAGTCATACCTCCAACTAATAAAACTGCTTTTATTTCAGAGTTTCCTTTACCAGAGTCTTTCATAGCTGTTTTAACTGCTTCAAAACTTTTATCAACTAGATGTCCAACAATACTTTCAAATTTAGCCCTTGTTATCTTCATTGCTAAATGTTTAGGACCAGAAGCATCAGCAGTGATGTAAGGTAAGTTGATTTCAGTTTGTGTGGTAGATGAAAGTTCAATTTTAGCTTTTTCACATGCTTCTTTCAATCTTTGTAATGCCAGGTTATCTTTAGATAAATCAACTGCGTTATCTTTTTTAAATTCTTGAATAACATGATTTAATAATAGGTTATCAAAATCTTCACCACCTAAAAATGTGTCACCATTTGTTGATAATACCTCAAATTGTTTTTCTCCATCTATATTTATAATATCTATAATAGAAATATCAAAAGTTCCACCACCCAAGTCATAAACTGCGATTGTACCTTCTATTTCTTTATCTATACCGTATGCTAATGCGGCAGCAGTTGGCTCATTAATTATACGAAGAACTTCTAGCCCCGCAATCTTACCAGCATCTTTTGTAGCTTGTCTTTGACTATCATTGAAATATGCTGGTACTGTAATAACAGCTTTAGTTACTGACTCACCTAAATAATCTTCTGCTGTTTTTTTCATTTTAGATAAAACAAGTGCTGATATTTGTGCTGGTGCTGTTTTTTTCTTATTAGCTAAAAGCCAAGCATCACCGTTTTCATGTTTTATTATTTCATATGGACTATTGGATTTTGTTTTTTGAACTTCTGCTTCTTCAAATTTTCTACCTATTAATCTTTTAGTCGCAAAGAATGTTTCTTTGGGATTTGTTACTGCTTGTCTTTTGGCAGATGCCCCAACTAAAATTTCCCCATCATTAGTATATGCTACTATGGAAGGTGTAGTCCTTGCTCCTTCTTGGTTTTCAATAACTTTATAAGATCCATTTTCATATATAGAAACACAAGAATTTGTTGTCCCTAAATCAATACCAATTACTTTTGACATATTTTTCTCCTTATACTATGTATAATGGATATGTGTGGGTATTTTTTATAAAAACAAGGGTTATATTAAAATTTTAGTTTTTTTGTTGGCTTATTTTCTGCTGTATATTTATTGGTTATGGTTGAAACTTTTTCATAAAACTCTTTCCATTTTTTCAACTCAGCTACATCTTCTGGATCGTTTAAATCAAATTCTTCTATAGTTTCTTCATCATATCCAGCCATAATCATTTCAACAGGTTTATATCCATAAGAATCGGTTAAAATAGGAGAGGCTCCAAGCTCAATAAGCTTATCAAATGACTTTTCCTTACCATGTCCACAAGCATAATGCAAACAAGTTTCATTATTAGATAAAAAGTTTTTATGATTTATATCAAAATCGCACTTTTTTACTAGATATTCAATAACTTCAGTAGCTTCTGACATTGTGGCATAAAAAAGAGCATTGTTACCCATTCCATCACCGTGTTTAATATTAACTGAAACATAGGGATTATTTAATAGATAATCTAAAACATCTGTATTTTTAATTTCACAAGATTTCAAAAAGGCATTTTCACCATTTTTCATATAAGCATTAGGGTTTGCTCCATTTTTTAAGCAAAATTCTAAAAATTCTATTGCTCTTGGTTGAAGCTCGTTAGTTAAAATCAATTTACCTTCTTCATCTTCTGTTGTTTTGCAAGAATACTGAGGGAAATAAAACAATAAATCATCAAATTCTGAAATTGGTTTCTTTTCAGTAGTCTTAATAAAATTTTTAAATTCATCTGTTTTTTGCATTGCTTGCAAATCATTTAAAAGAGCTTCAAAATCGCCGTTTTTTAACATTTGCCCCAAGCTTTTATAGTTTTTAACTTTTTTTTCTGTCATAAGATTTCCTTAAAGATAACATTACCTATTTATATTATAGATTATTTTATAAAAAAATAAAATTGTTTTTATGTTTTTATTTAATATAATATTTATAGGAACAATCTAAAATGAACAAAATAGACAGCCAATTAAATAGAAAAATAATTTCTAATTTATTTTCAGACATAAAAAAAGATAATTTAGAAAATTTTGAAAAAATATTGAATTTGCACCCTTCTCTAATTAATTTCAAAAATAAGAAAAAAGAAAACATTCTTTTTTATGCTTTTGAAAAAAATGCTAAAAATATAATTGATTTTATTTTATCTAAAAATCCTGATCTGTTAAAAGAAAAAAACATCATAGGGCTAACAGTATTCCAAGACTTAATAATAAAAAATAAAGATATTGCTTATTTCTTATCTAAATTTTCTAATTTATCAGATATAGAAAAAATGGAGTTTTACAAAAGTCATGACCCAAATGGGAATAATATATTTTTCTTTTCAACACAAAATAACGATATTAAACAATTAAAAACACTAATTGAAAATTGTCCTAATTTTAAAGCAATTCAAGAACATCAAAATGAATATGGACAAAACTTGGGGCACTTCTTAGCTATCAATGTATCTCAAAACATTAAAGAATTAAAGAATTTTATTTCTCCCGAATTAATGAAAAAACAAGATTTTTTAACTGGGTATACGCCAGTAATGATCGCAGCTTCAAACCAAACAAAAGAAAACTTTGAAATTTTATTTAATTTTATAGATGCAGAGCAAATTTCTTACAATGGTAATCATCTTTTCCATCTAGCGGCCTCTAATAATATAGAAATAATTAACTTTTTGAATGATAAAAATTTAAAAACAAACAAAAAAAACAAATTAGGTCAGTCTGCCTTAGGAATATCAATATCAAAAAATAAGCTTGATATAACAGAAAATATATTCAATCTTTTTAAAGATGAAATTATTTATGCTGAAGATGTAGTAGCTATAACTAAAATATCTTCTAAAAACAAACAACTATTTATAAAAATAATAGAAAACTCAAATAATCAATTTTTAAATGAAGAACAAAAACAAAAATTTTTAGAAGGATTATTTTTACATGCTGAATGGGCAACTATAGAAAATATAAAAACCACTGAAAAATTCAAGGGTTGGTTTATAGAAAAAGATTTTGGAATTTTGTTTGCGAAAACAGTTGCGGGTCGTAAGGACATGCAGAAAAAAATTGATTTTTTAATCCAAGAAAAAAATATACTATCAACAAAAGAGTCAATAGCTGTAGCATTTGCTATTAACACTTTACCAAGAAACCAAATAGTATATGTTTTAGAAAAAACAAGCTTACTTCAAAAAATAAAAGAAGAAGATAAAACACTAATCGCTTCCGTATTTTTAGAAAGAAATATAGACATTTCTAATCTTAAAATAAAAATGAATGAAAGCAGTGCAGTTCAAACGATTATAAAAGGAAATTTAAAAAATTCTAAAATACACTTAGAAGAACAAATAACTAAAATTAATGAGTGGCTTTCTATTATTAAAGATGAAAACTCTGTATTTAAACATTATGGAAAACTAATCTCAAATCTAAAAAATCCATTTGATTTTATAGAAAAAAACAAAAAAACATTAACTAAAGAAAAACAAAAAAAACTAATTTTTTACACTATAACTTCTATCATTAAAAATGAAGCTCCAATATCTCAAGAAATAAAAGAAATAGTTTCAAATTATCAAATGTTACTGAAAAGTGTTATAGATGGGATTATTAAATATAATAAAGTTCCTCAGAACAAAGAAATAATAAAACTCATAAAAGATAAAAACTTTATAGAGCAAGATTCTTTAATTAATTTATTAAACAAAAACAAAAATTTTGAACAAGTAGCTAATTTTGTGTCAGATCATTTTAATTTGTTTAATCTACAAAATATTGATGAAAATTTAATAGTTTCAATCGGAAATCACCCAAAAGGGTCAATGGTTTTCGAAGCAATATTAAAACACAAAAAGGGTAGTGAAGATATATTTATTTCAAACTATTTAGATCTAGTAGGACAAGAAAAAATTAAAAATTTCAATCAAGAATTTTTAGATATCAAGACACACAAGACTAAAAAAATTAAAGAAGCAATAGAGAAAAACTTTTTTTCTATAATAGAAAATCATGAAAAAGTTAATACGGATTTTTTACATGATTTATGGAACTTGTCTGAATCAACTATAGAAGAAGTATCTATATTTTCAAACAAATTGTTCGAAGAGCAAAAATTCAAGCAAATTAATAACTTACAAAAATCTATTAAAAAGCACTTTCAATTTAAAGAACTAGATTTATCTAGTACAGATTTAATGAGCTTACATAGTTCAATATTGATTAATGATAATACACATAAAGATTTCTTTGATTTACTATATCAAAATAAAAATGATATTCATTTTAAGCAGGTGAATGATTTCTTGTATAAGTTTAAAAATGATTCAAAAGAAAATAACATATCAGTAGGAATTTTAGGTAACTTTTTAAATTCTGTAGATATCTCAGTTATTAAAAAATCAGATCAAAATTTAATTTTTGAAACGCTAAAAGATGGTATTACAAAATATGACAATTTAGACTTTATTTCTAAATCAATAGAGGAAGACAACTTTGAGCTGCTTTGTAAATCAATAACTAGACTACCTGTGGATGTTTTGATTAATATAAAAAATAGTGGAATATTTGAAATATTAGATGATGAAACTCAAATAACAATAAACAAAGAAGTTCTAGACTACAAACTAGATAATAAACCTATAGTAAAGCAAGAAAAAAAGAAATTTAAAATTTAATTTGTTCGCTGTGGGTTTTTAGACATTGCTTCTTTTGTGGCTTCGTAAATCTTTTTAAATTCTTCTCTAAAAAGTTCACATTCAACTTTTGAAGTGATATTCTTTTTCTGATATGTGGAATCTCTAATTTCTTCGTAATAATTTTTTAAATTTAAAGTGTCCGTTTGACTTAAATACCTATTGTTTATTTCAATAAATCTGAATAGGCCATCCTCTATAAGTTGATACTCATGCTTAGGAAATAGACAAGCTTTAGCATATCCCACAATAGCACCATTATAGGCAATAATTTGCCTGGAAACATTAACAACAACTTGTTTTTCATTAATCCCTTGAAGTTGAGACTGAGCATTGGCTGTGTCTACAAAAAAAGAAACCAGCATAAAAGAAATACTTAATAATACTCTTTTCATAACATTCATTGTGTTTTACCTTAGATTATATAAATCAGAAAAATAATCATTTTTTAAGAAATAAGAATATTTTTCTTTTAATATTTTATATTGGTTATTCTTATCTTTGTCAATTTCACTATTTACTTCTTGAATCAATTTTAATTGGCTAGAAATAAATTCATTAATAGAAAAAGAGTCAACTAAATTAAAGTACAAAACCATATGAAATATAAATTCTAAATCAGAAAATACAGTATTAAATTTTTCCTTAACACTATATTCAAAAAGACTTTCAAAATGTTTTTGTTTTGCTTTATCATCTTGTATTTCTAAGAAATCAATATATTTATCGGTAATATCTCTGATCTGATTAATTTCTTGATAAAACAAAGACTTATGATTTGCTTGTTTAAAACCAAATTCTGAATACAAAGGTTGCTCATTTTCAGAAAAAGAACACCCCCATAATCCCTTATCTGATTTTTCTTTAAATATGGATATGTTTCTTATTTGTGAATTCTCATTTTCCAAAATATTGAAAGGTGATAATCTACATCTAGTTGGTCTTTTTCCATATATTGAACAAAGATTTTCTATTGAAAGCTTAGGGCATCTATTATTGACTGTTAAATTTATTGGCTGAAAATCAATATAATAAAATAAACTTAAGTCTTCTTCTGGAACAACTATTGTGTTTCCAATAATTTGAAGTTGCTCAGCTTTTATTTTATTAATTGGATTATCAACTGTAGAAACAATTACATTATGGCAACTTTGCCATATAAAATCACTTTGAAGTTCTAACATTTCATAAAAATTAACCTTTGGAGCTTCAGAACAACAGCCACCGCATTTAGTGCAATTAAATTTTACTACATCATTCATATTAAAATTTCTTTTTTTGAGGAATGCTTTTTGAAAATCCCCTCCAGTCCTTTATTGGTTCTTCAACCAAAAGACCGTTAGGATCAATATCGTTTTGTTTTAAATGATATTCAATGGTATATTTAAGATCTGGGTCTATATTCATATTTCCTTTATGGACTTCTCTTAAAAGCCATGCAAAATAATTTTTTGAACTGCCAGCTTCTTCTTTTACAACCTCAGATATTAACCTGTCTTTAAATTTACCAAAATTCATTTTTTCTATCATAATTGGAGAGTTAACAAATTCAATTAAGTCCTTTAATGTTTCACCCTTACTTATTTCTAAATATTTCAATAAAGTATTTTTAAAAACTTCCCCAGTAACTAAGATGTCAGCAGCAGCCCTATGTGCTTGTAGCCCCATAGTGTCAATTTTAATACCCAACCAATATCTTAGCTCTTGAGATTTATGACTTCTTAAATCATGACCTTTGTATCCAATATCACCAATTTTATATATTTGTCTTGCAAATCTTAATGTGTCAATATTGGGATTATCTTCTTCCTTAAGAACGGGCAACATATTTAAATCAAAATTAATATTATGAGCCAATAAAACTGTATTATCAACATAATCTAAAAACTCTGGAAGAATTTGCTCTAAAGTAGGTTTTCCAATAACCTCTTCGTCTTCAATTCCGTGAACTGCAACCGCCGAAGGGTGAATAGACATACCAGGATCAACCATCCAAGACTTAGGTATTTCTAAGAACCCATCTTTTAAAGTCCATTTTACGGCTGCTATTTCAATTGGCTTATCTTCTCTTCTTGTGTTATCTCCTGTAGTCTCTGTATCAAAGACACAAAAAACAACATTTTCAATTGGTGTATTTAAATCCATATTAGTTCCTTATTAATAGATTAAGCCCCGAAGGGCTTTAATTTAGAGTTCAGTTGTATCTTTCCACAAATTTTCAAAACTTACATCTTTAATGTCATTTTGAATACTTGCTGACAAATAACTAGAAATTTCAACTTCTTGTGGTGCAACTTGCGTATTTGTATTGGTGAAGTGTTTTTCAACCCAAGGTAATGGATGGTTTCCTTTATATCCAGAATCTGAAGACAAATTGACTGATTTCATTCTTCTAGCTAAAAGATAATCAACATAATCACACAACATTTTTTCGTTAAGCCCTAAAACTGGTCCATTTTTAAATAAATAATGAGCCCATTGTTTTTCTTGTTCTCCAGCTGAAATAAAAATATCTCTTGCTTTTTGTTGATTATCATTAATAATTTGCTCAAACTCTGGATCATCTTTAGGAAGGTTTTTTATTATATGTTGTGTCAATGCTAAATGCTCAGCTTCATCACGAGCAATCAGTTTTACAATCTTCGCAGAACCCTCAACCATACCTCTTTCCAAAAATGAGAATGTACAAGCAAAAGAAACATAGAAACGAACTGCTTCCAAAGCGTTTGCTGCAACTAATGCTAAATATAAATTCTCTTTACTTGGGTTATTTGTTAAATTATTATAAGCATTAGTAACTTCAACAGCACAATCTGCGATTTCTGTTATTTTTGGCAAATCATCAAAAATAACGCTTGGGTCTGGATAAATTGCACGAATAATATGAGTGTAGCTTTCGCTATGTATAGACTCAAAAAATCCCCAGCTTAAAATGCAATTTTCCAAACTCGGATCTGTACAGTGAGGCAAGAAAACAAGACTAGGTGCTCTGCCTTGAATAGAATCTAGTAAAATTTGTCTTTTTAAATTACTTGTAAAAACAAATTGTTCACTAGCAGTCATTTTATCAAAACTACGTTTTTCTTGACTCATGTCAATTTCATTGGGACGCCAGAAAAATCCTTGCATTTTGGTATTCATTTTAGTAAATATGGGATACTTAACAGTATCATACCTAGAAATACCATGTCCAGAATCTCCAAAAAATAACTTATCAGATTGAGAGGTTAAATTTAAAACGGGTAATTGCTGCATATCTATTCCTTTTTCTTGTATATTTTAACTTTTTTATTGTACACCATTAGGCAACTGATGTCAAACAAAAAGTAAATGGCCAAATTACTTTACTTTTTAATTTTTTTTTGTATTTAATTAAAAAATAAAAGTAAAAGGTTCCGCATGTCAAAAATTATTAATTATTCTTTAATTGCAGCTATGGTTATAGTGCCAGTAGGTGCTGCTGGCTATATGTTGAACTCAAAATATTCAGAATTTGAAAAACAAATAAACAAGGTAGTTGGAGAAATAAACCAAAGCGGTTTCGGTAATGCTCAAGTCAATATAAAAAGAGGATTGTTAAATACTACGGGACAAATACAAGTAAATTTAAGTCAAAACAACCAAAAGCAAATAAATATTGTTTTTAATGCTAGACATGGAATAGAAACAATCATAGGAAATCCAATTATTGTTCAGTCTCAAGGAAATATTCAAGGACCACAAATAAAACCAGGAGATGGCTTATTGTTTGATGCAAAAACTAGATATTATCCATATTATGCTGAAACTGAATATTCAATACCAAACATAAATTTTGATTTACCTGGAAATAATAAATATAAGCTAGACACTTTGAAAGGTAAGTTTAAGTTAACTTACGATTCACAAGAAATAGAAAATTCAACGAACATAAATACATTAACCGAAATAGAAAACAACCAAGTTTCAAAGGTTTTCAATAGTGTTTACCTAGAAAACAAAGGCAAAGTAAATAACTTACTAGCAGGAAACTTTTTTTTCAAAATACAAAACGGACAAACTACAAAAACAAAATTTAACAATATAAATATAGATTATAATACTGATGCTTCAAATGAAAATCCACAATTGTCTAATGCCAGATTTAAAATAACAGGAAGTTTTACAAATCAAGCAGCGGGAAATTCAACATTTAATAACAAAGTAACAATCTATAACATACCATTATCAAATACTGATGGTTTATTGTCCAATATTGTTAAAGCAAACATGCTAAATGACCAAAATGCCAAAAATGCGATTGCTGGTGTTATTGTAAAATCAATTAATGATGGTTTTGAAATTGATACACAAAACGAAATAACAACCCAAAATGCTGGAAACTTCTCTTTGACTATAAGTTCAGCCATTAAAAAATCAAATGGTTCTACCCCTATAAGTAAAAATTTAACTGTTAAAGGTGTAGTTGGCCATACTGGACCATATGTTTCTTATATGTATGATTTAACAGAAAAATTAAATATAGCTGTTTTCAGAAGAAAAGGAGATCTGTTCTCAATTGACTTTTCATACCAAGACGGAAGAGCCTTTATAAATTCTACAGAAGTAGACCCATTTAAATATTTTGAAACAATTACTGGAATAGTTTCTCAATTATAAAATTATTTTAAAGACAATAAATTTCTACAGGATAAGGTATTTCTTTTATTGAAGTAAACATCTTCACATTTCCATTCCCCATTTATTTTAGAAAAATAAATATCTCCTATATATTCATCTCTATGATTAAGCTGACAAACTATATACTCTGTTGGCTCAAAAATAATAAAAATAGAACAACCATTTTGACTTCCACTTTTCTTTTCATCAAAATAAGATAATGGATAGACAGTTCTAGTTAAAATATGGCTATCTCTCACCTCTTCTATACTAGCTCCTTGCATAAAATTGTATAAAGAAAAATAAGTCTTTTCCATATCGTTTACTTGTTTATACTTTTGATAACTTTGTTTAACTTCAGTAAGTTCTTTTTGTGCCTCACTTAAGGCCTCACTGTATTCATTTAATTCTAATCTGTTTTGCTGATAGTAATAAAAATAAAACATGCCTAAACTTAAAATAAAAGAGGCTGTTAAAATTTTTAAGGTTTTTAAAATGATTTTCATAAAATAATAATAATTTTTTTTGAAAAACAGTCAAATAATTTTGATTTGACGTTGACAGAAAAAATAAAGCAGGGTATCTTTTTTAGGTCATTGATTTATGCGTCAAATTATTGAAAAGTTCTTTTTCAATTTCCCGATTGGGTCAATGATTCCTACCAAATAAAAACTACCG
>JACCEE010258531.1_pt1 | contig 98502 bp, 96 predicted proteins | sample 7449931 | NCBI WGS metagenome assembly JACCEE01 (sample SAMN15323457, study PRJNA562643) | freshwater metagenome | isolation source: river surface water | place: USA:Blue River Watershed | collected 2017-08-19
TGGGCAATGAACAAGTGTTCTTTTGAACAAAATAATCCTTTTCGATAATTCTCGTGCTGAGATTGTTGGAAAAAGGCATGCATGTATTCTCTTGTGGATTCAATGGCAAGGTATACCAGTCGACTTGCTCTAAATCTCTTGCCGTCCATGCAGGCATGATTGTTCTTGACTCTTCCGTATACATACTTGTATTTGTTGGGTAGTGAATTTGTTGACTATTCACTTGATATTTCGCATTCGTATAGTTGTCTACTCCTAAACAATCCTTGTTCAATGGGCGATTCACCCCTTTCAACTCACTTTCTAAATTAATGCAGTTGGTCATTAAATTCGCACCCCAACCTTGAATTCGAATTTGGGGGTCAGCCATGTATTGCGGTTTGTCTCCGTTTCCAGGAACATTCAATATCCATCTACCAACATCGGTGGACTGTTGTAATTGTTTCGCTACTCTACAAGGGTCATCATGAAATCTGGTAAATGCCATGTTATTATTATTACAGCATACAAAAAATATAACAAAATAGAATAAAACCTTGGAAAATCATACCGAAACCGGAAAAAGCGTGGCTGATGCTTTTACCGTCATATTTTGGTATTGTGTTATACCGTTGTTTATCATGTTTAGATACAAATTCACAAAAAAAGGATTAAAAGGTGTAACTGCTACGTCAAAGACAAAATAAGTACAAATGGACGATGTTGTATAGAATTGAGCATAAGTATATGAATAATTTGATATTGCACCACCAGTAACAACAGGCGATGTCAAAGTTCCAGTAACAGGGCTACTTTGACTCGTGGTTACAAAATTTGCTAATATTCCAATAATTGTTCCTGAACTGGTTTTAATAATTGCTCCAGATGGTATTACAAAGGAACTGCCAGGTGTAGCTGAAAAAGTGATAATTGTACTTCCAGTTGTACTAGTAAAGCTGTATGTAGTTGTTCTTGTAATATTCTGAACGAATTCATTACACAACATGAAAATCGATGGTATTGTCCCAAGACCGTCATTTGAAAATACAGCGGGTAACAAGTAATCTGTTTGAGATATATTTGGCTGAATATTGCATGTTAAATTTGCTCCTTTTCCTGTTATTTGTTGTCCGGCCGAAATAATATCAAAAGAAATATTCAATGCATACTTGTTTCCAGGAATCAAGGTATTTAATGAATACATTTGAATTGGAATAGGGTCATTCAAAACATAGTTGCTGCTGATGTCTAATCCATAATAAACAGTTGACGTTCCGAATCCACTATATTCTCCACTTGTGCCGCCTGGCCCTTGGGCTCCTTGTGGACCTTGTGCCCCTTGAGCTCCTTGAGGACCTTGTGCCCCTTGAATTCCTAAACCAATTGGCCCTTGTGCTCCTTGAGCCCCATCAACACCTTTGGCCCCTTGTCCTCGAATTTGGCAACAAGGCGTGTTGCTTAAATAGTTGGAATAATCTAAATAATTTCTATAAACGTGACTCATCTATATATTGTAATAATACAAGAAAATACAATTACAATAATTATACACTCACTGGGAACAATGTCGCTGAAGCATATATGTTTAAATTGCCCCATGTATTAGGATATGATACACTCGTAGCATTCAAGTAAAGATTTACAACGAAAGGCACTTGAGAAAGTATCACTTGGTCAAATTGAAAATAATCCGTGAAAGAGCATGACAAGTAATAACTTCCACTATAAGTAAATGAATTACACAAAGAAAAAACTTGAGGGGCTGAAGAAGAAGTTCCACTATTTCCGAATACTTGAGAAGATAAATAACTGGTTGACGAAGGATTTGGTTGTATATTGCATGTGACATTTGCTCCTAAATTGTACAAATTTGTCGTTGTTGAATTTACAAAAATAGATACATTGATTGCGTATTTCTTCCCGTAGCCTAATGTATTTGTACTCGTCATGAATATTGGTATAGGAGCATTCAAACTATAAGTGAGACTCGTAGCACTGTAATAACCAAATCCACTATCTAGCCCACTTGACCCAACTGGTCCTTGATACCCAATGGGGCCGGTTGCTCCAGTATATCCTTGATCGCCCTGGGCACCTTGTAAACCCGTACCAATTGCACCCTGAGCACCTTGTGCTCCAACCGGTCCAACTGGACCAACGCCCCGCAATTCACAGCACCTAGCAGCGCCTAAATAATTGGCATAACTATTGAAATTTTTATTAATAATAGGTTTTGACATTTCTATATATTGTATTGATAGAAAAATACAATATATGTTAACTTTTTTACATAGAATAAAAGTGTTTACGATGGTAATGAACTCAAGCACAACTTGATTTCTCCTAAACTAGCGACATTGTATTTGACCACCAATGGTAAATCATTCTCTAAATACAATTCAATCTGTGAACATAGATTCGTGCATTTTATGAAATAACCCAAGTTTTTCAAGGAAAATTCCCCTTGAATCACTTTTGAAGAGTCTTGCTTCAAAATAAATCCCATACTTCCATCTGACTCGGCACGATGGATTTCCGCCGATGCAAATTGTCCAGAACATTTGAAAATAAGCTCACTACCGACCGATTTGATTTCTAGTTTGTCAGAAATGCACGACAAATCACGAATGATTTTTTGAAAATCAGCTGAAGGTAAATTGATGACCGATGAAAATTTCACATCCGGATATTCTAGCTCTTCTTGTTCTGGCTCAATGAGTCGTAATTTTTGTGTCTTGCATTGCTTGATTTCTCCGTTTTCGAATTTCAATGCTAAATGCGAAACAATTCCATCATTGTAATCTGATTTTTCAATATAAATAGTTAAGGTATCATCATTGTCAATCGAGTTGATTAACTTGAACAAATGAAACATATTGACGCCAATAATAATCTTCTCCTTTTTGCACTCGTAGAATTCGAAGTTTTGAGAAGCCAAGTGTAAATGCGCTAAAATAGTGTGCGATTTGTCCATATTGATAATACGAATACCGTCGGGTTGAAAAGTAATATTTGTTTCCAACAAAATATCTTTCAATGCCGTCATAAGTGTTCGAAACGGTGCAATTTGAACCGTTTTTATCGTCAAAACATTATTGTCTGTCGGGGACGAAATTGGTTTGGAAGACATTTTACTATATATACTCTTTTTTGGTGGAATCTTTAAATAGTAATCCAATGAAAAATATAATTTTAACGCAGTCTTTTATCCAAAAGTGTATATGGTAATCGCGAGTTTTGACTTAGAAAGTATTTATATTTGAAGTAAAAAGAAATAATTAACCTACATGTTTTTTTCATGCGAGAGAACCGTCCACCAAAAAAAACAAAAGAAAGTATCATTTTATTCATTAGTTGACGTACGCCTTATACCGTGTAGGTTTGAATACCGTTTTTTAACAGATGAACTATGGTGGTCCGAAACAGACTATCGTAATTTTTACCAATCTTATCGTCAAGAGATAAATAACTTTTCAAAGATATATCCAAACATTACATTAGCCAATGTTAGGAGATTATTGTATCAACCATATAATTATATGCCATTTGATATTTTACATTGACAAATTCTAAAACTTGTCCGTGGTCTACAATGAAACTTTTGGCACACCGTGTTTTCCATAACCATATTTTCGCTTGGCGGTTTTTGCTAATTTGAGCGCTTTACTATTTGGGCGACACCCTTTCTCTAGAATTGCATAGTCTACTGCGGCGGCTTTACCGGAAGTAATGGCACTTGCCAGGCGTGCTTTTCCCCAAGATGGTCCCGTCTGGTTCGGTCTGGAACCCGACGAAAAATAAGCGCCTTCCCCTTTCGAAATGATTCTCTGCAAAGTCGCTTTGGAACATCCAGTTTTTCGCGCCAATTCATTTGTCGCATCAATTGATTCAACCCCATAAAGTTTCTTGGCATTTGCTACATGTCCGGAAGGTTTTGAATGAAAAGAGGACACTTTCTTTCTGGTAAAATAGTGACCCTTCTTGTATTGTTTTCTAGATTTGGCCAACATTTGTTTCTGCTTTTGCTCATCTTTTCTAGTCAAATTTTTTGGTACATATCTCAATGGGACCCTTGTCATGAAGTATCTGCATATAATATTTTATTTTATTGCGCAATTGAGTTTTTATTCAAATACTGATATAAACACTTTTTCAAAACATTACCTAAATGAGTCTCGAAGAGTCGAAAGAATTAATTCAATCATTATATTCAAAATACGAGAATCACCCATACATGTTTCAGCGCTTAAAGCATCATTTACAAAATATACTACCAACTTCCTTGGAAACCGAATTCAAAAATTATGAAAAACGAATCGAACGACAAATTTTGCTTTCGAATGAACAAAAAATATTTATTCAGGTTTTTTTGAGCAAAAATCGTTATTACTATTTATCCAGCAATAACTGTTATTATTTTTACAATGGGAAAAATTACACTTCCGCCAAGGAAGATGAAATCCAGTGCAAATTGCTCATTGAAATCTCCAAAGACAAAACACTCTCTCAATGGAAATACAAGACGAATTTGAATATCCTAAAACAAATCAAAGAGAGACATTTGTTTAAATCCATTCCAGATAGCGAAACAATACAACATGTGATTAAAACATTGTGTCCCATGTTATTCGAGACAAAACAACATGTAAAATATTTTTTGACTATTTTGGGAGATAATATCTTGAAAAAAAACCCAGACCTTATTTTCTTGATAAACCCGAAAACTAGAAAGATTCTCTCAGAAATAGAAAACATTTCCTACATTACGACTGGTCTCACCAATATTACACAGAATTTCATGACCAAATACCATGAAAATTATCAGTACCAAAAATGCCGTTTGTTGAACATGAATGTTGACAATGTTTCTCTCGATGTATGGAAGGACATTTTGAAAAAGATAGGCCTAGACATACTCTGTGTAGCGGCGCATTATTCCACTCGATTTGGCGATTCGGATACACTACTAGAAAAACATTGCGGCGAAGATTTGAAAAAATATGTCCTTTATTTGAAGATGAACACTCAGGAAGAGATTGTCAACCAATTCTGTAGCTATTCTATTGAAAAGGTTGATACACCATCGTTGAATGACCCTAAAACGGTATTTTCTAAATTTTCGATGAACTGGAAGAATATGCATTTCATTTGGAAACACTACATATCACAGTTTTCGTTTCCAAACATGATTTATTCGAATCAGTTGAAAACATTGCTAAAAGAACGATTCTTGTATGATGAAGAAAGTGAAACCTTTTTGAATTGCACCAGTAAATATTTACCTTCGGTGGGCGATTTCATTCAATTTTGGGAGAAAACGATGATGACGACGAGTTTTGAGTTTGAGGATTTTGACTATGAAATGGAAAATGATGAAATATGTAGTTTGTTCAAGACTTGGGTCCAACAAAACCCGGAAACTTGTCTCTCAAAAGGGGCAATCATTGAGTCTGATGTAGTGATGATTCTAACACACTTTTACCCAAATGTTGAGATTATTGAAAACAAATACATTATGAATATGTCGTGTTCTTTTTGGGACAAGGTTCAAGACATTCAAGAGAGTCTGGATGAATTCAAAAAAAATCACAAACCCGACGAGTCTTCAGAATTCGTCATTTCTCTCATTTCATTTGATAAAGTCTACGATTTCTATTGTGATTATGCAAATACAAGCGATAAGAAATGGATTGTTAGTAAACGGTTTTTTGAAAAATATTTATTGTATAGTTTGTATAATTTTGTCGAGTATGACTCTTTTCTCTCGACTACCTGGTTGATGGAGGGATGAAATCCTATTTAGTAGGTATAATAATGATTTTTGAGAGAAAAATCATCATTCAATCAAGTCCTATAATTTATTTACGGTTTTTTCTGGATTTTGAGCCAATTTTTACGAAACCGAATTTTCCCTTTTTGGTTCCATACCCAGCCTTTACTAAACGCTTCTCTTTCTTTGCGGTTGTGTGCTTCTTCTTGGAGACAATACGTCCATTTTTGTTTTGGATAAGTTCTTCTTTGGTGAGTCCGCCACTGGTTTTGTATGCGGTTCCATGGAAAACTTGTGCTCTTGAACCAAAAAGAGTTTCAAAGTGTTTACCGTGAATACTATATTTTCCGTGTGCGGTTTTTGTATAACGAGTCATTATATAATTACTTGACAAAAAAATTTTTCCTTTTGGGAAAATTCTCTCGACAAGTGGAAAACTAGAATTTGTTCCTTAATGGACCATTTATTCCTCCTGGTTGTCCCTCTGTTTTTCCTAAAAAGGTGGTTGCCCGGTAGTTTACGAGAGAGTTTCCAAACTGTGTTTTTCCTCCAGGATAACTGACAATCAATGTGGCGGCTCTTTGTGATTGAGTTAGAGTAGAGTCCACATCTCCCGCACTAGGAATATTTTTGTTATAACTACTGATTTGAGGACAGATGTTGGGACATTGTTTCCGTAAACTGTACAAGTAAACTACATTTGGTGTTTTTAATCCTGGGGTAAACCATTTTTGGGGCATGTTATAAAGTATACCTACAATAAAAACAAAAGAATAAAAATTGAAATCAATGTAAAGTCAAATCGTTAATCACAATAGAAGACATGAACGAAACCGAACTTGCCCACAAGTATCAACAAAAAACCGACAAGCAACACATACTCGACAACCCAGATACCTATATTGGTTCGGTTGAGAAAGTTGACGCTGACTTGTGGATTTTGAATGAAACGGGTGAAAAAATCGTAGAAAAAAACATCAATTATATTCCGGCTCTCTTCAAATTATTTGATGAAGGAATCGTCAACTGCAGAGACCATGTCATTCGCATGCAACAAGCCGTCAATACCAAAGTGGAAAATGCTACACCTGTATCCTATATTGACATTTCCATTCAAGACGACGGTACAATTATCATGACCAATGACGGCAATGGTATCGATGTGGCGGAACATCCCGAATACAAAATCTGGATTCCCGAATTGATTTTCGGTCACTTGAGAACATCTACCAATTACGATAAAACCGAAAAAAAAATAGTAGGTGGTAAAAATGGTTTCGGATTCAAATTAGTATTGATTTGGTCAACCTTTGGTTCCGTTGAAACAGTCGACCATGTTCGCGGGTTGAAGTATTATCAGGAATTCAAAAACAATCTAGACACCATAGAAAAACCAAAAATCACAAAATGCACAAAGGCAAAACCATACACAAAAATTACATTCAAACCGGACTATGCTCGTCTTGGAATTACCGGTTTAAATAGCGACATGATTGCACTTTTGAAGAAGCGCGTTTACGATATTGCGGCCGTGACCGACAAGGCCCTCAAAGTAAAATACAATTCGGCAGCGATTCCTGTTCGTAACTTTCAGCAATATATCGATTTGTATATTGGAGACAAGGACACTTCTCCTAGAGTTTATGAAGAATCAGACGCTCGATGGGAATATGCCGCAGCATTATCGCCGAATCACGAATTTATTCAAGTCTCCTTTGTCAATGGCATTCATACTGCAAAAGGTGGTAAACATGTCGAGTATATTCTAACACAAATCACCAAAAAACTTGTAGCCTACATTGAAAAGAAAAAGAAGGTCGTCGTCAATGGCAATTCCATCAAGGAGCAGTTGATATTGTTCATTCGTTGTGATATCGAAAACCCGGCGTTTGACAGTCAGACGAAAGATTTCATGAACACACCGTCTTCGAAGTTTGGTTCATCTTGTGTTGTTTCCGATAAATTCATCGAAAAGATTGCAAAGATGGGAGTCATGGATGCGGCGTGTGCATTGACCGAAGTCAAGGAAAACAAGGCCGCGAAAAAAACTGACGGCTCAAAAACCAAGAATATTCGCGGTATTCCAAAATTGATTGACGCCAACTGGGCCGGAACCGACAAGTCCAAGTTGTGCAGCATTATCTTTTGTGAGGGTGATTCGGCCAAGGCTGGTATTGTTTCTGGTTTGTCTTCGGAAGACAGAAATACCATTGGCGTTTATCCAATGAAGGGAAAGATTCTCAATGTTCGCGGTGAAGCAACCAAGAAAATCAGCGAAAACAAGGAAATTGCGGAAATCAAGAAAATTCTTGGACTCGAGACCAACAAAGTATACAAAAACGCTGAAGATGTTGCCAAATCGCTTCGTTATGGAAAAGTATTGATTATGACGGACCAGGATTTAGATGGACACCACATCAAGGGTCTTGGAATCAACTTGTTCCAAAGTGAATGGCCATCATTGGCGCAAATTCCCGGATTCATCGGTTTCATGAACACCCCTATTTTGAAGGCGAGAAAAGGCACGAAAGAACTCGTGTTTTACAATGAAGGTGAATACGAGACCTGGAAAAAAGAGTGTGGTTCCGACATCAAAGGTTGGAATATTAAATATTACAAGGGATTAGGAACCAGCACTGGAAAAGAATTCCGTGAATATTTCGAAAAGAAAAAAACGGTCGGTTTTGAGTACAATGGAAAAGAAAGTGATGACGCCATCGACAAAGTATTCAACAAAAAGAGAGCAGACGACCGAAAAGAATGGTTGACGGATTACAAACGCGATTCTTATTTGGATACTGCTCAGGAAATGGTAAAGTATGAAGAGTTCATCAATAAAGAGTTGATTCACTTCTCAAAATATGACTGTGACCGTAGTATTCCAAATTTGATGGATGGACTCAAAATCAGTTTGAGAAAGATTTTGTATTCGGCATTCAAGAAGAATCTCACAAGTGAAATCAAGGTGGCGCAATTCTCGGGGTATGTATCTGAACATTCCGGATATCATCACGGTGAGGCCTCGTTGAATGCAGCAATTGTCGGAATGGCGCAAAATTTCGTCGGTTCCAACAATATCAACCTACTTGAACCAAAAGGTCAATTTGGGTCGAGACTCTCGGGTGGTAAAGATTCGGCATCTGAAAGATACATCTTTACGCATTTGAGTAAAATCACCAGGGCCATCTTCCCAGATTCCGACGATAAAATATTGAATTATCTGAATGACGATGGACTGTTGGTCGAACCACTATTCTATGCCCCGATAATCCCAATGGTATTGGTGAATGGTTCGAAAGGTATCGGCACTGGTTTCAGCACCGAAATTCTTTGCTACAATCCGGTTGATATTATCGCTTATTTGAAAAACAAACTACATGGTCTACAACAAGACATCGAATTTGTTCCTTATTATGAAGGATTCACTGGAACCATTTCGAAAGTGACAGAGGGAAAATTTCTCATCAAAGGCAAGTATGAAAAGGCCGGGGTAGACAAAATTCGCATTACCGAGTTGCCGATTGGAACCTGGACCGATGATTTCAAGGAATACTTGGAACTGTTGATTGACCCTCCGGTTGACAAGAACGGCAAAAAGGTCGCATCAATTGTCAAAGATTATGATGACATGAGTCGTGACACAACCGTCGATTTCGTCATCACGCTTGTAAAAGGAAAAATAGAAGAGTTGGAAAGTCAAGTTCAAGAAAACAGTTGTAATGGAATTGAAAAGTTGTTCAAACTCTACACTAGTTCCAGCACAAGTAATATGCACTTGTTCGACGCTCAAGATAAATTGAAGAAATACGATAATGTCTGTGAAATCATTGACGATTATTTTGAGACTCGTTTGAAGTTGTATCAAGAGCGAAAAGAATATTTGGTTGATGCATTGTCAAAACAATTGATGGTGTTGTCCAACAAATCTAGATACATCAAAGATGTATTGGAAGGCACAATTGACTTGCGTAAAAAGACCAAAGAACAGGTGTCGCAGATGTTGTCGGCCAAAGGTTTTGCGGTATTGGACGATGACGCGGACTTCAAGTATCTTGTAAAATTACCGATGGACTCGGTAACTGAAGAAAATGTGTTGCAATTGGAGAAGGAGCACAAGAACAAGATGATTGAATTAGAGGCGGTAAAAACCAAGACAATCCAGAAGATGTGGGAGGACGAATTGAACGCTCTTCAGTTAGAATATGGTAAATACAAAGAAGACCGAATTCGTAGTCAAACTGGAAATCGTGTAGAACCAAAGAAGACAAAATTGGTGGTCAAGAAATAGAGAGTAGAACTTTACCTAGACGAAAAAGACAAAAAAAACAAACAAACAAACAAAACAAACAACACAAATAACAAAAAAGCTATATCTTTTGATATAACTTTTTTTTACAGCTTTATTATAATCACATAATTCAAAGAAGAATGAATTTGAATTATATTTTCGAATCCTTATTTGTCGGGATTTATTGCGCTTCGATATGGCTTTTTCTCTCGTCATTCATTCCAAATTCCCTGATTTTGTTTTTCCTTTTAGGATTCACCAAACATTTCATCGGTTTTTATAGTGGTATCCATGACAAGTATTGTTCTTTGTGTCGTCGGGAGAAATCGGTCGCCTCGAAGAAATATCTTTTTTTGGAAAGTTTAGGGGAAGGAATATGGTTCGTTTTTCTCTCGTGCCTCATTCAACGACATACTTTCTTAACGGTGTTTTTGATGGGCGCGTTCACCCATATCCTAGCAGAGTGGACCGGTGTTCATCGTTTTTTTTGTGAAAAGAGATGCCATGCGGTCTCTTAGAACCATGGTCTTAACTCGAGCTGTTTGTCATTGTTTGCACTGAGAACTGGTGGGTCAATCAGTGTATACATGTTAGAGGCGTCTGACAAGTACTTATAATAGCCGATGGCCTCGTTGTATACTTGAGGAACACAGTAATCCCAAACAATCTTGTTTAATTCTTCTACTTGATTCCTGATGTTTGTCGCTTGATTTGCGGCGTGTTGCAAAAAAATACTTCTCATGATGATTTTCAAGGTGTCTCCATCTTGGTCGGAGATCACATATTGACCATTCGATTTTCGGTAAACTTCTGCGCGAATACCGTTTTGGATAATGCGGATGTTTCCCTCCGAGAAAAAAGTATTTGACAAATCACTATTGTCCCACAAACCTTCAGTAGGATTCCTAAAAGTGGCGCATTGGTTCACTGGTATTTTGTCGTACATTTGAAATAAATCCGTTGTTTTAGGGCCACAAATATCGACTCTTCCATTAGAGGTTTTTCGGTAATTTGTATTTTGAGAAGAATTCATATATAATACCTGAACAGAAAAAATTATATCCAACTACTATAAATGGCCAATTTTCAAACAACTACAATAATCGTGGCGCTTGTCATTTACATTTTATTTCTATTGTTTGCTTGGTTCATGATGACCAAAAAATCTACTCAAACCTGGCCTCCTTTGGTTGGAGACTGTCCTGACTACTGGGTCGACATGTCTGGAAACGGCGCAAAATGCGTCAATACCAAGAATTTAGGCACATGCCAAAATAACCGAGTCATGGATTTTACAGTGTCCCCCTACAACGGTACCGACGCTTTATGCCAGAAATACACTTGGGCTACCGGGTGTGGACTGACCTGGGACGGTATTACCTCTGGAGTTACGAACCCCTGTGACCCTTCTGGAAATGCAGTATAATAACACGAAGACGAAGCCGAATAGAACTATTTTGTAAAAGTTTTCTTCTGCCATAACTATATTATGCTAGTCTTTGGAAAATTACCATCAGACATTCTTAAATACATACTCGAGTTTGTGCCAATTGATGTGAAGCTGTGGATGACGAAAGAAAATTACTCTAAATACCATCTTTGTATAAAGGACCTGATACGGCGCGAAGATTATGAAAATTATATTCGTGATATGGTTCGACGGGACAACGATTTCGTCTTTTCTTTTCTTTTGAGAGAAAACTTCAACAAATGGCTTTCCTTTAAAAAATATCACTATAAAAGCACCATTTACTCGAACTACATCTATTTTTTACTTGGGTTGTGTGTCGACAGTGAATCTCCTAAATGCCGAGAATTGATTCGCGCGAAATTAACAGAAACAGGTTTGAGTAAAAACCAACATAAAAAGAACATTACTACAAGTATAAGATGGAGAACTTGAATATAAATAAACTATTGACGAGAGAAAAAGACGCTTCTCAAATAAAGACGATTCTAACAGAATTTGAAAAAAACAAAGATGACCCTTTGTTCAAAAAGGGAATCTATGTCTATGGCGAGCCGGGAACAGGTAAAACGACTTTTGTCATGAATATTTTGAATGAAATGAACTATGATGTCATACGATATGATGCGGGAGATATTCGAAACAAGTCTATTATCGACACCATTACAAAACACAACATGTCCGACAAAAATATAATGAGCATGTTTCACAAGAAAATCAAAAAAATCGCAATTGTCATGGACGAGATTGATGGAATGAACAATGGCGACAAGGGTGGCATTAACGCGCTGATTAAATTAATACGGCCGAAAAAAACCAAAAAACAAAAGACCGAAGACGCGACCTTTATTCCCATTGTGTGTATCGGGAATTATCACATGGACAAGAAAATCAAAGAACTTATGAAGGTGTGCAATACATTTGAATTGAAAATACCGACAATGCTGCAAATGACCGAAATGATTCATAAACTGGTGCCATCCCTTGATACAATGCAGGTTGAAAACATTTTGAATTTCGTGCATAGTGATTTGCGCAAATTGAAAACAATTGTTCGTATTTACGGGAAAAAAGAGTGTATTTTGAATAAGGACTTGATACAGCACATTTTGCAAGTGAAATCATACAATGATGATACAAAAGTCATAACACAGAAATTAATCAATCAACCTTACCGGTTGGAGGACCATTTGTCCATCATGAATGAGACTGACCGAACCATTGTAGGGTTGTTGTGGCATGAAAATATCGTTGATGTTTTAGGTAAGTTAGACAAAAGTATATCAATACCGTTTTATTTGAAACAGTTGAACAATATGTGTTTTGCCGACTACATTGACCGTATTACTTTTCAAAAACAAATTTGGCAATTTAACGAAATGAGTTCTCTCATAAAGACATTTCAAAATAACAAGTTGTATCATGACACTTTCAAAAAGAAACCGCGGTTTAACCCGGTGGAAGTGAGGTTTACAAAGGTCTTGACCAAGTATTCTACGGAGTACAATAATTCGCTCTTTATTCAGTCGTTGTGTCAGCAGTTGGGAATGGACCGAAAAGATTTGTTGGCGTTTTTTACGAAAATCAAGTCTTCTGGAAACACTGACGCGGAAAATGCGGCCTTGTTTGAAAACTGCGAGATTACAAAACTAGATATCAACCGATTTTATAGATATCTAGACAGGTATAGTAAAGATGAGGTGGTGGAACTTGATGAAATAGAGGTGGCTGAGTAGAAGAAAATTTTCTTGCGCTATAGTATAGCAAGTATGGCAAAGAAAATGAGTCATTTGATGTTGTTAATTGGGGTGGGTGTCCTGCTATTCATTTTGTTTTTTGTCATGGTAACTGGTAATAAGGAAGGGTTTGAACGTCCACCAGGTCCAGAATGTAGTCCAGCTAAAATTTCAGCCAAGGGAGGGACTAGCAACAGTGAATGTACTTTTAGATGTATTGCAAATGCGAAACCACCAGACGAAACCAAAAAATGCAATGGTGGTTATTATAATGCAAAGGATGAGATATGTGAATGTTTTATGAAACCAGAATAAAAAATAAAATACAAACATTGTATATGAGTCCATATAACGAACCGCTTTTTTAAAATTACAAAACTATATAAACCATTATAATAAAGAAGATGTCGCCGAATAGAAAAAAAATCTTGCGCTATAGTATAGCAAGCATGGCAAAGAAAATGAGTCATTTGATGTTGTTAGTTGGGGGGGGGGTCCTGCTAGTCATTTTGTTTTTTGTGATGGTAACTGGTAAGAAGGAAGGGTTTCGTCCACCGGGTCCAGCGTGTGTTAATGGCTCTTCTTCGTTTGAAAGTGAAAATGAGAATAGCTGTAATATTACATGTTTAGTTCAAGGTGGCGCAGGACGATGTCTTGGTTATTATAATCAAGGTATGTGTGAATGTTATGTTCCACCACAAAGACAAAAATAAAATACAAACATTATATATGAGTCCATATAACGAACCGCGTTTTGATGAATATCCTGAGGATATTCAACAAATTATAAGTAATCAAGATATCATACATAGTTTACAAAACCGTCCGGATGATGAAGACCCGCGTCTTCCTGGTGAAGAAGACTTGACCCTGGACTATTTAAGGAGTCTGAGTCCAAATGCCAGAGAGTATATATTGCTGCGTCAAGTATCCGACTTGCAACTTCGTCTGAATCCAGAACGACCTGACCAAGAACTCATACACAATCAACTAAATATGCCCATCAATCGAGATTTGTTGAATCGTCTACAACAAACACCGATACATATGATGGGGCAACAAGAAAACCAAAGACGCGGTGGTCGACGAAAATCCAAATCTAAAAAGAAACCCAAAACAAAATCTAAAAAAAGTAGAAGAAGAAAATAACTTCAAATCATAACTCGAAATTCCAGTCATCCAAAAGCCCACCTCTAGTCAAATTCGCAGCATACTTTGAAAAATCCATACAATAATTATATTGTTCAATCACACTCAGTTTTTCATAGTCAGAAATCCGGTTGTCTTGCAGATATTTTATCATTTTCATTTTGTAAATGGCGAGCCGTATTTTTTCTACATCTTCCACCGTTTCGTCCTGAGGTCTTTCGTCCCGTCCCGAAAAGTAACTGTTGAAATTTTTATTAGGTTTTATAGGTGATAAATCTGTAGCAACCTTATTCTTTGAGAAAATCAGAAACCTTAATGTTTTTTCGGGCATGAATTTCGTCATTGAAAACACTCCTAACGAGCAAGATAGCGCGAATAATAATAATAATTTCATAATTTTATTATTATTATACAAGAGAAAAATTCTAAATAGTTTCTCCAATAAATCATTTTGATATCAGGCGAATTTGTTTTTCACGCCACAACTCCTTACTTGCAGTGTCCACCGTTGTCATCAAATGTTTTTCATATTCCTCAGGTGAATCGAAAAAAAACGCACAAGCATCCCCGTTCTTAATGTCCCCCGTTGAAATCGATACTTTGTAGTAGAAATCCTCATGTTTCGACCCGACCAAATGACCAACATATCTATCGCCAGACACCGCATTCCGGATAGTGCTTCCGCGCGAACCAGAGGAAAACAATTCAATTGGGACCGATTTGCCACGAACACTACGGTAAATCTTATGATACCCCTTCTTGTTGTCAAGATTCAAGTCAGTAATGAATTGTTTTACCATTTGACTCATTGGTTTTGCTCGACTAGAGACAATTTCGTTTTCATCATCACCCAGGAGTTGCGATGCTTCGTCGTAATACATTTTTACAAATTGTAAATGATTAACTCATGAATTCTTTATATCTTTTTATCAAATAACCTATTTTTCACTCTTCAATGCCTTCAATTCCGCGACCTTGGCTTTGATAATTTCCTTCAGTTTGTCTTCCAAATAAATGTTCTTTTCTTTCAAAGTCGCATTTTCTTTCAAGACTTCCTGCAGCATTGAATACTGCGTTAGAAATTGATTGCTCATCTGTTCCATTTTAGATTTGTAGTCGTCGATTTCCTTCTCTTTTGCCGCAATGACTCTTTTTTGTGTAAGCGCGGTAATTTGCTCAAAAACATCAATCTTGAAAATAGGGTCTCCCTCACGATATTTTTCGAGTGCATCATCAATATCGTCCAAGAAAAATTTTTTAATCTCGGGTTCTTTGATGAATTCATCTATCGTCTTTTCTGACATTTTCATAAACTGATTTGGTGGTTGGTTGAGAAGGGTTTTTTTATCAAAAGAATTATGGTGGTGCGAGAAAACCAAGATGGATTTCAACGGGTCAAGTTGAACAAATGGAATGGTATAGTTTTTTAAAAACTCTTTTTCTTCTGCCAAACAGGAACTCTCATTGTATTTGGTTTGAAACAACAATTGCCGTCGAAACGCAAAGGTCGCCGCGGTAGAATGTCTCGGTGCATACGGGCCAAACACCACCATCTTATCAATGTGTTTAAAGTAAATGTACATTTCACTTGACCCGGCACATAAAGCGGTTGGATTCTTTTGGAGCATATCGACCGCATGAGAAATTCTTTCTGGCGGATAATAGTCATCGTCGTCCATGTAAACAATAATATCGCCGCGCGTTTTTTCATGCATGACATTTCTTTTCTTGCCAAGCGTCATTTTGTCTAGGTATTTGAAATATTTTACTTGTGGAATTCCCACAAATAAATCTTCAACTGGGTCCGTACCGTCATCAATGACAATCCACTCAATTCGGTCTTTCGGGTAAGTTTGGTGATTGAAACATCGAATGAGAGTGGAAATAAAAGGTCTTCGATTAAATGTAGGTGTACAGACACTTACAAATGGATACAAAGACTCTGTTTGCGCCATTTACATACAAATAACATTTTTCATTTAAATTCTAATTTTTTGAAAAATATTATTTTGAATCTGGGTCGTTATTCTGGATAAGAATCGCTAATGGTTTGAGGCTTTGTTTCAACTAGTCCAAGGGTTGACAAGTCCGTTCCTTTGGGAATGTATTGTTTGAAGACATCTGTAAAGAAAAATAACATAAAAAAGGCAATAATCACGCCTACTAGAGCATAAGAACTGAATGATGACGCAACATTACTAATAATGATAAACGAAAGTACATACATGATGACACTAGACTTGTATTTGAAAGTATCCAAGATGGCACTACCTATTCCATAGGGTTTGTTATTTTTTGCATAAGTGGATTTCAAAAAAACGGGAAATAAGAAACAGTAGATAGCTACAAAAATAGCGATTGGAGGAATGATGAAAAAACCAGCGAGAAATAAAAGAATAATGGATAAAAAAATGTAGAGAAACGCCCACGGAAAGTTAAACAACCCCCACATACTTTCATGGGTCCACTCGGTTTTACCTTGGTTTACCGTCTTTTTACTAAACAAATAAGACAAGTTGTAAAACCATAAAACAACCAAATAACCGGCATTGATGACGGCGGTCGCTATCAAAACAAAATACATGATGATTGGTCCAATAAATATCATAAGTGACTCATTCACATAAGAATTCATCCCTTGATAAATGGTGTTGATGACTGAAAAGTTTGTCGCAAGAATAGATTGTAACATTTTTCCAAAATATAATGTGAAACTATTGGCTTTTGCACCGTCAATCATTTTTTTTACGAAACCAATAAAACCGTCCTTCATCGATTTCATGTTTTCATCAATCGGAAAATTTATTTTTGTAGAGTATACTTCATCGGCGGATTTTTTCACAATATCAATATTTAATGTTACGGGGTCCAATTTCCCAATAATGTCGGTATAGGGTGAATAGTCCGTGTTGGTTGGAATTAATCCGGTTTGAGAGGCTCTTGACCCATACAATACAAATACCCCAATGATGATAATTAATCCAAACGACAATATTGTTTTAAACAAAGACAACGCCGCCGTTCCGGGGGAAGTGGTGGTGGTATTGCTGTTGGTAGCTTTTTTTTCATCTATAGAAGAAGTATCGGTTGTAGTTGTTGACATACTAATATACAATGATAGAATATTTTACGGTAAACGCGAACAAAATTTTTTGCTAAAATCAAACTGTTTTTATTATCTATGTATTTAGTATGAAGAATACGCAAAGAAAAACCATTTATTTAGCCATCATCGCTTTTTTACTTGTCGTAGGTGTAATTTGTTTCGGCGACTACTTAATCAAAAATAGAATTGTAGAATACTTTACAACCGAAAGTGCATCCACAAATCATACCATTAGTTTACCCATCAACACCGATTATACTTGTAACAATTTCTGTGGACCTATGGCGCGTTGTTCCATGACGGGAGAACAATGTTCGACCGATGCGGACTGTCCTGGTTGTAGTCAATATTTCAATAAACCCCCCGAAAATACTACAGCCGAGGTTCCGGCATACGACGATTCGGGCAAATTAACCAGCCAGACTACCCCCACTTTTTCTGTATTGGTAACTGATATAGGAACCCAGGCAACACAAATTAATTCATCGGCGCAACCCGCACAATACAATATTGGATACAACACTTGGAGAAAAACATTTGACAAAGGAAGTCAAATATTTCAATTAAAAAATGATTTGGGCTCGCTTTCTTATATGCCAAAGTATCCAAAGAGAGTCACCCTTTCGGGAGAATTTACAGATGTAGGACCTTTGCCAGCAAACGCCACCTTGTAAAGATACTTTTTTATGTCGCATACATAAGTGCACAGTTACCTCCCACAAACATAACCACATTGTAGCGTTCTTCAAACAAAGTCAAATTGTAGTTGTAGTCGTAAATACGCCAAGTTGGCTTGTTTATTCCAATAATGTTTCCAGTACTGGGGTCGCATATCGCTAAACTCTGGGCAAGTGGGTCCAAACTAGGAACAATGGTGTTGATTTCCAATTCAATTTGAGTGAATCGACTCATGTTGATTGCACCGGAAGGTTGAGAATCAAAAGGAGAAGTGTTCATACCGAAATTGTAAAAATAGAGTCCATCGGGTGCATTCCCAGAAGTTCTCAAATACTTTTCAATGTAGTTGTAAACACCGGCTGGTTGAAGGTTCTCCCGGTAAGAACCGTCCAAGAGAATCGCCATCGACAATAGAATATCTTTGGTGTTTTCTAAATTGTAATTTCCAGTAATCATCCACCCCGTCAACTTTCCATCCGCATTTACACCAGGACCAATGTCTACTGTTGTAGTTGTGCCATCTGGATTTGTTCTGGTAATTTGATAAGTACCACTGGTAGATGCCTGTGTTAAATCATATGGCAGGTACCGATACGGCCAATTGGTATAATTTGACCATTCGTTGCGTAAATTGGCATCACTTCGCTGTAAGAAAAAGGTATAATTCGCCGTCATTCCTAACGAAGTCAACTCTAATTTATTTGTTCCCGTGCAATTATAAAACACGGTTTCTCTCACCTGTCTAAACAAATATTTCTGTTCTTGCATGGCAAATAAACGCGACTCCTCATTGGAGAGAAAACAATAAGTGCAATTCAAATTGATATCGGCGTTCCACAAAGTTCTCTGGTCGGTATAAGAGGTGACGCCGAGAGAAACATCCGGTGGTGTTTGCAGAAACCGATAAAATTGCATGTAATATTGATTGAAATTCGGCGCGACATACGGATAATTGTTGGCCGCGTCATACACATCACGAATTTGGAATAGTTCTTGAATAGGTCTCATGGTAACATTAATGTGCAACTCGTTATACTGCAAGGCAATCAGCGGAAATGCCATCTGGCTTTTCAAATTAAACCAGGCATTTAGCGGTACATAGATTGTTCTACCTCGAATAGATGGCTCAGCACCACTGGAAGACTCCGTATAATAAGCATTTGGATACGAATTTACACGAGTGCCAGAATTTGCCGGGTCATATAATTCGGGAACATGCCCAATCATTTTCTCAAACAATGCCCGCTTTTCAGCACTGTAGTCTCGCTGGACCATTGCAAGCAAATAGGCTCCGGAAAATTCCTGCAGAGTTTGATTTCCACAAGTGATCTCAATCTTGGAAATCATTTGAGCGCCGATGTATTCAATCCAACGAAACTCGTATGGAACCCACACTCCCGTATTGTTCGCAGTCGTTGTGCTGTCCACTACTGGAGGCACAATAGGGCTCCAAATGTTGGGTAATTCAATACTCAGATAACAATCCATGAGCAAATCGGCATATCTAGGTATCTTGAATGTAAAATAGGATTCTTCGGACAAACGCAGTGTTTTGGCGCCTTCAAAGTCGACCCGAAATTTCTGGAGACCAAAATTTGTATATTTATGATAGGTTGATTTGAAGAATGTCTTGCTGGGGTTGCCATTCAATATGATATTTTGGGCACCCGCAGCGACTAATTGCATTAATCCACCGGCCATCTGATTTACTGATAATATATAGATACTAATATTTAATTATTTTTTTCACAAATATATAAGTTCTCGAATTTATTTTTGTTCATCTATAATATGAGCACTTCTATAAATGTATCAAATAAACCATCTTCAGATGTGTTGAATAACGCAATGAAAATGATTACAAACATGAATGATAATATGGCCAGTGGAATTATACTCGGCATGATAATTCTCTTGGTGATTTGTGTTGTGATTTACTATCTTTATATGAAAAACCTATTGTCTAGAGAATGTTCTATGATGGACACCATGTACAGCAATCTAAACGGGTATATTAAATCAGTGAATCCGAATGACCCCAACTGTCAATATACACTAAAGGACTACTATGTGAAAACAGCGTATAATTGCTGCAGTGGTGGTTCATACAAAAATGATTATGTCAGTACCTGTGTTTTGAAAGACCTCCTAAAACAAGGAGTGCGAGGTTTAGACTTTGAAATATATTCATTGAACGACCAACCAGTCGTAGCGACTTCTACTCAAGACAGCTATTATGTAAAGGAGACCTACAACTATGTTCCATTTGGCGATGTAATGATGATTATTGCCAACTATGCTTTTTCTGGAAGCACTTGCCCAAATCCAAATGACCCAATACTCTTTCACTTGCGAATCAAAAGTGCCAATAATGCCATGTATACGAATTTAGCAAACCTCTTCAAAAATTATGACTCCTTGTTTTTAGGACCATCCACAAGTTATGAAAACAATGGGCACAATATCGGAGACCTTAAATTGACGGACTTGAGCAAAAAAATTATTTTGATTGTTGAAAAACCAGCGAATGCCACTGGCGCATCTGTGTTGAATAACAAGGCCTTTATGGAATATGTAAATATGGTGTCAAATTCAATGTTTATGAGGGCATTGACCTATTACAATTTACAAAATACGCCAGATTTAGTGGAGTTGCAAAATTATAACAAAAAGAATATGACGATTGTATTACCGGACAAAGGAACCAATCCGGCGAATCCAAACCCAATTATCGGGGCAGAAGCTGGATGTCAAATGGTAGCTATGCGATATCAACTGTACGAAACAAATTTGCAGGCGTCTATCGTGCAATTTGACCGAGTCGGATACGCATTTTCTTTGAAACCAGAGAGATTACGGTATACACCAACTACCATACCAGCACCACCTCCACAAAATCCAGCAGTCAGTTATCAAACACGCACTATTTCAAGCGATTATTATAATTTTAAGATGTAAACATGTTATGTGTAAAATATATTTATTTGTAAAAAATATATTTTGATTCACAAATTACATTATTTTTTATAAGTGTGGAAATTCGTTCTTTATCATTTGTAAGCATTTTTCATTTGTTAAATTATTTAAAATATATTCTCTTGGTTTGTAACTTTCAATATCACGTATAAACTCGTCAAAATTTGATTGTAATTCGGGACTACCATATTTACATATTTTACCACAGGTTTCATCAAAATAACTAGCTGAGGTAGCCGGATAGTCACCCTCTAATTTTTCCCAACAATAATTCGAATCATTTACACATTCGTCTTTTAAAGAGTTTACATCACACACAAAAAGTGGACAGTCACAGCTCAAAGCTTCTTCCAATGCGAATCCTTGTGACTCATGACTCCCAACCCATATTCCAAATTTACATGAACTTATATAACTTAGGTAATCATTTTCATTGTATGACCCATAAGTAAATATTTTGTATTCATTTACTTCACCAAGTTTTTTTTCTTTTATTAACTCTATTATAGTATTCAATCGAGACGAATGAACATGTTTGTAGTAAATAAAAAATCTGTTTGTTTTTTTCGTTGGTACAAATTTATCAACATTGACAGGGAATGGTAAACATACATATTTCACTTTTTTATTAGGAGCATATAATTCAAATAGTTTTTGTTGCCATTTAGAAAGAACATTATAAATGATTGTTTTATTTTCATTGTAATTTTTGAAAAATGTGAGTGCTTCTAAAAAATCTACATGGGGACCACAAATAACATTGTCATAATTATTTACAATATTTATATCTATGATGGAACACAATATGACTCCATCATTTTCTCCGTTCCAATTATTAACTGGTTGAATAGTATTCATTAATTCCATTCCTTCATTATTTTTTGGATGCCAGCAAGTTAAGGCTTTGTATAGTTTCATATTTTATTTATATAAATACATTTTTTTATTTTTTAAATTGTTTAACGCATTATTTTTGTCCCAACCTAGATGTTCAAATGCCTAATTTATTCTTTACACCTTTGGACATTTAAAATCGGCGTTTTAAATTACCGAGGGTGTAATTTCCAAATAATTACGGTAGTTGAAATGGAGTTACTTTTTATATTCTAAAAAAAATTTACAAATGACTAATATAATTTTATTATCTCATTTTATTATAGGAAGCCTATAAGAAAATGAAGAATGTCTGTGATAAAAAAATGTCATTTGATGACTGTGAATTGGCCATTTTGCGAACTGCGGTTGACCATGCCGAGGAAAAAATCGGCAAACGCGTAGTGAATTCTCCCGAAGTGAAAAAAATGATTACTATTTTAGAGAATTTCATCAAAAAAAAGGGTGAAATTTGTTATGGTGGAACCGCCATTAACGCTCTCTTGCCCAAAGAGGACCAGTTTTACAACACTGATGTTGAAATTCCTGATTATGACTTTTTCAGTCCACGCGCATTAGAAGACGCAAAAGAATTAGCCGATTTGTATTTCAAAGAAGGCTTTAGTGAAGTAGAAGCGAAATCGGGACAACATCACGGCACCTACAAGGTCTATGTCAACTTTATTCCTATTGCGGATATTACTCAAATACCAAAAGAACTCTTTGATGCGCTCAAGGTTGAATCGGTTCGTGTAGCCGGTATTTTGTATGCTCCACCCAATTTTCTTAGAATGTCCATGTTTCTTGAATTAAGTCGTCCAGCAGGTGACACCAGTCGCTGGGAGAAAGTCCTGAAACGGCTCAAATTGCTCAACAAACATCACCCACTTACTTCTGTCCAGTGCGCCCATGTTGATTTTCAAAGAAAAATGGAACACTCTGAAAAAACCGATGAAATTTACGAAAATGTCAAAAATACATTGGTGAATCAATCCGTCGTATTTTTCGGTGGATACGCAATCTCGTTGTATTCAAAATATATGCCAAGCGACTTGCGCAAACAACTCAAGAAAATTCCTGATTTTGATGTCATGTCCAATGAAGCCGAAACAACCGCGGAAATTGTCGTTGAAAGACTCAAAGACATTGGCATTAAAAACGCAAAAATGATCAAACGACCACCTCTGGGAGAAGTCATTCCAGAACATTACCAAATCATGGTAGGAACCGATACAATTGCCTTCATCTACAAACCGGTTGCCTGCCACAGTTATAATGTCTTGAACATTGACGGGCAAAAAATCAAAGTCGCAACTATTGATACTATGTTGAGCTACTATTTAGCATTCTTGTATGCCAATCGAAACTACTACGATGTCGACCGTATTCTTTGCATGTCAAAGTTTTTGTTTGAAGTGCAAGAAGAGAATCGCTTGGCGCAAAAAGGATTGTTGAAACGATTCAGCATAAACTGTATTGGTCACCAGGAATCCGTGGAAGAAATGCGCGCCGAAAAGGCTGCCAAATTTCGCGAATTGAAAGAGAAAAAGGGTACCCGAGAATACGACGAATGGTTTTTATCTTATCAACCAGGCAATTCTTCTGGAAAGAACAACCGAAAAAACAGCACCAATAAAAGAAGGATAAAGAAAAATACGACAAAAAAACACAAGAATTTTTTATTCTATCAAGTCAAGTGAACAACCACCTTAGAAATCAAGTAATAGAATAAGGCAAATAAAACGCTGGTAAACAAGTATCCGTAAATATTTACATTTCCATCTTTGAAGAATAAAATTGGAAAATATTTGAACAAATACTTTTTGAATATGGGTAATTGAAACAGAAAGTAAAGAATTCCAATCATTAACGGTATTTGAATTTCATTGTACAAGTTATCTAAATGGTTGTTGTAATTTTCTTGCTGTTTATAGCCAGAAACAATGTCTTCTGTATCCGTATAATCTTTGATGTAGTCTTCCTCTTTTGCAGGAGGAATATAGTTGGGTTGTATTTGTGGGTCCTGCACAATGGCATCAGTTGCTCTAGGAATATCTCTCGATTGAAGGGTTGTCATTCCAGAAGAGCTTGCTTGTTGTAGTCCATTCACAATTTGATTAATCGTTGTTTGGTCTAAACTTACTGGACCGGCCATGGAAGACTCTCCTATTTTTTCATTTGCGGTAAATTGAATATTTCCACCTATACTTCCTCCTCCCGCCGGGTCGGTCGGTAAATCTAATATACTTGTTGTATCTCCCATAATTATGATAAAGACTGTTGATTCATCATAATTACGCAAATTTCCATACTAAAATAAATCTTCATGCCTCGATGATTTGTTTACTCGAATCACATGTTTTTCCTTCGGCCTTATAGGAATAGCATTTACCGTTGTATTTATATATTTTATCCTTTATTTCTTCCAAATGTGGGGCCTTGACAACGACGCATTCTTTGCCTTTACAAACTTCTCTAAATAGTGTAGCTAATCCAAACCCTAAAATAACAGACATTATGATTTTGCCTTGAGGAGTGTGCACAAATTTTGATAAATGTAGTTTCATTTTTTTCCTATACTATAAGATTACATAAAAAATACCACAACAAATCAAGTTTGAACCGGCATTTCACTTATTTTTGTTATATCGTCTGGACATTCGACTTCTAAAGACTTGTAGACAAAACAACTGTCGGTACCGTCTTTGTATTGAAGTGTATCAATATTGTCCGGAGACGGATACATATAAACTGTTTTCTTCTCGGGGCCCCAAGCATAAACAAAAAACAGTCCAATAGCTAAACTTATCAAAAAAACGGGAATAGATATGTACTTGAGCATTTCTTAGCTTTACATATTCTTTAGATTTTATTTTACTCTTTTTCCAATTCCATATCTACCTTTACTGGCATTTCTTCGGTTGAAATCTTCAACTTGACACGTTCTTCATCTTCTGAATCTGAACCAGACTCAGATTCTTTATCGGATTCACTCTCTGACTCAACTTCCGTTTTCGGATTCGTTTTTAGTTCCAATTCCTCTTCTGAATCCATCTCTATATCAGAGTGGCCTTCTGGTGCCATCAACCTTGGTCTATTTTTTTTTACTGAATTCTTTTCTTGTTTCTTTTCTTGCTTCATCCCGGTTCGCATCATAATCACCGATTGTTCAACCGTCCCTAAATCAATTTCCACTTCTTCAATCGTATATTTCTTTTGAATCAAATGAAACTTGTCGTCAAAATATTCAACATTCGAGTATGCATATTTGTAATCCATCAATTCTTTCAAACGAGGTATCATATCGTTCTTGTAATTCTCCACCACATCATTCACCAATTGCAAGTTATTCGTTTTTTCAAATTCCCTAATCAAACGTCGTGTGTTTTCTATATTTGTGTATATTTGATCCTGTATTTGTTCAAGTTTCGCTTTCTTCTCCGGATTATCAATAATGTTTGTGTAAAATTGCATATAAAATTCAGAAGTATTTATCAAATTCGTCATTTTCTCCTTTATTTCGTCAAATTTACCCACCGCCGTTTTTGAGTCAATGTATCCAAACAACAAGTCATTTTTATCCACGATAATTTCTTTCTTGTGCTCCGAGATTTCAAGTTGGTCTTTTTGTATGTCTTCTTCTAAATTGAATACTTGACCCAAACTGATTTTTATGTTGAGTGGGCAGGGGTTCTCCCGGTCACCACATAAAGCAGTTGCATATTTGTCTTGGTCTTTGTCTACTTTCACTGAAAAAAGAGTACCAACTGGTCTCGCGCAATTCACACATTTAGGCCGGTATTTCTTGTACTGAAAACGTTTCTCTTTCCAACTCAACTCTGGCAACTTCATTATCCGGTTTCGCTCTTTTTCAATCCCTTCGTCATATTTCAGTTTCAATTTATAATAAGTGTCCAAAGCTTCCAAGAAGTTCTTTTTTTTATCTTGTTTCTTTTGTTCTTCTTCATCTAGAATCATATTCGACCCTTCTTTTTCTCTTTCCATTTTACTATATATCGCATAGATTATTTATCGCTACATATCTACACACGAAATTTACTATGAAGAATATCATATTCATTCTCCCATTGAGGTAATCCAGTAATCAGGGTTTGTTCCGCCATTCTTTTAGCATTTTGATAATTTTTTATTTTTGATAAAATGTACTGCTGTTTCTCTCGATTTTTCACTTCTTTCTCAGACGGCGTCAATTTACCCTTGTACTTGTACAACAAAATACCTCCTAAAAGGATAGCAAAACCGATTCCTAAACATATGTTGTACAACAAATTATTATATTTCATCTTGAAGTTGTGGCATTGTTTCAGTGTTTCATTTAGAAAATACTTTACACCCGGTTCTGTTAATGTTGGTTTACTAAAATTCTCATAATTCATTCTATATTTTTACTCTTTGTTATAATTTACAATTATAATCACAAAATAAATTATACACAAAGTATATGGATACAAGTTATATATCGCTTATTTCCTTCATTATCATTACCATTGGTTTTTACTTTTTGAAAGGTAAATTACTGATTTCCCCGGCTGGAGATACCTCTGGTAAGAATTACCAAGACTATACTAAATCCAGTTTCATCAAATTAGCCGTCTACTTTTTAGCAGTGGTTTTAGTGCAATTTGGAATCAACGCCTCTCTCATTACCACCAAATGTGGTGGTAGCGTATCTAAAAACATTGGCGCCGCCTTTTTAATGACCTTTATTCCTTGGATTTTGATTTTCGGCGTGTTGATAGTCATCTTAATCATGTTTCCTGGATTCAAGTCCGCATTCTCGAATGTTGTGGGATACTTCGCGGTTGCCGGACCAGCAAATACAGTTTTGAGTGAGTTGTTGATAAATACCGACATCAACAAAGCTATTCAAGCGGACGATAGTAGCCCTGAAAATAAACAAGCTCTACAAAGTGCAGCCGATGCTATTTTGAAATTGTGTGGAAACATGTCGATTCTCATCAATCAAATTGTTCCATCCAATTTTGATGAATACTGGCAAATGTTGAAACCATTGATGAAACCAGAACATCAAACGAGCGATGCTCCAGAATTAAAACAAAAATTATTGGATTTGGTGGTTCGACGAGACAATATAGGAGAAGCTATGTGGTTTATTTACACCGCGGTCTTGCTGATCTCTATTGTTCAATACAACTTGACTACTCGTGGTTGTGTCAAAGATGTCGCTGCCATGGAAAAGAGTCAGCAAGAATTTTTGGCTAAAGAAGCCAAAATCAACGCCGCAAAACAACAGGCCGCATCACAAACATATACTGTAACAAATTAGATGACAATAAATCATGCTAAATACCTTTTGATATTGGTATTTTGAATGATTTGAATCCTGGATTAGAACGCCATTCTGGGGTGTGCCAAATAATACAAGACAAATAGATAACAAAGTATTCCTAAAAGAATCGAGAGAAGCCATACTGGGAGAATTGTTTTGTTTCGGTATCCAACGCCAAATTGTCGAATACTTCCGTCCGCATTATACAAGAAATCCGGTTTGGAAAACTGGATTGCCCCAAATATCACTAAAAATAAAATAATGGCAACAGTGGTCGGGTGGTTTCTTATATAATTTCGATACATATACAATCTTGAGAGATTAAAATACTAAAAAGTAATTTATTGTTGTATAATAGTATGGACTTATTTATCAAAACTTATTATTCGGGAAAAATAAAATTATTGGAAAGAGTGAAAGCTATTATTCAAAACGAAAGTCTCGATAAAATAGAAAAAGAAAGACTTATTTTAGAAATTTTGAAGTCCAAAGGAACACTGGAGTTACTGACCGCCAGAGACCGAAATATTGGTTTTAAAAACATGCTGCATATTTTGGCACTTGGTGAAGAGCCTGAAGGGGAATTGAGTTTACCAGATTCTCTCAAAGGATACATCAATCCGATTGCCAATTTTATTTTAGAAAGTGAAGTTATACAAGAATGGTTGTGTCAAAATATTCGTGAAAATGCAAATAAAGTAGATGAGTCAGGAAAAACACCTTTGGATTATGCAATTGAATCTTATTTAGAATCGAGTGGTTCTGGTGAATATCAAAAGAAAATGAATCAACTGTTTTCCAAGATACATGTTTGTAACAACAAAAATGGAGTAGGAAAAGAACCGATTCCCTTGAAATGGGGTGGAAGAAAGAGAAGAACCTGGAAACATAGAAAAATGCGTAAAACGAAAACTTGTCGTAAAAGAACCTGCCATAAGCGTTATCGAAAAAAATCGAGAAAAAGTATGTTGTAAGCAAGGAAGAGTACGTTTTTGGTAGTGAAAAACTATAATACTACAATAATAATTATATTTCTGTAATATAAAGACATAAATGAGTCGGGTTTTTAGAACTTTTGAAGATTATAAAAAACATCCAGATTACAATAAATGTTTAGACAAATGGTCGGAAAATTTTCTGAATATTCTTAAAAGAGTATTTAAAGTTAAACCTTCACAATATAAACGCTATTTTGGTGTTGGAGAAGAAATGGGTATGAAGGCTTTTCGTAGACACCGATTGTCAGAAAATCCAAACATAACATTTAAAACAGTTCAAAACCATCCAGAAATACCTTGGGATTTTGAACATTTAAGTAGTAATCCAAACATTACATGGGAAATTGTGCAAGAAAATCCAGATATACCTTGGAGTTATAGATTTTTAAGTGATAATCCAAATATAACATGGAAAATTGTTCAAGAAAATCCACACCCTAACCCAAACTTACCACCAAATGATCCAAAGAATACTTGGGATTACAGATTTTTAAGTAGACATCCAAATATAACATGGGAAATCGTTCAAGAAAATCCACATCCTAACCCAAACTTACCACCAAATGATCCCAATAATACTTGGAATTATTCTTGGTTAGGTGAAAATCCAAATATTACATGGGAAATTGTCCAAGCAAATCTACATCCTAACCCAAACTTAGCACCAAATCACCCCAGTAATACTTGGAGTTTTGGAAGTTTATCTTTAAACCCAAACATAACTTGGGAAATTGTACGAGCAAATGTTAATAGAGACTGGGATTATATGGGTCTCAGTAAAAATCCAAATATCACTTGGGAAATTGTAGAAGCAAACCCATTTCCTAATCCGAATGACGATGAAAATACTTGGCACTTTGGGTTATTAAGTGAAAACCCTAATATCACTTGGGAAATTGTTGAGCAACATCCAGAGCATGAGGAAGATAATTATGAAGGAGATGATTTTATTGATGCAGAAATACAATCTTGGAATTATGATGCTTTAAGTGAAAATCCCAGTATTACTTTGGATATTGTTCTTCGTAATTTGGAGAGACCTTGGGATTTTCCATACTTGAATTTAAAAAAAGACCGTGAAACATTTATTATGAATTGTCTGAATAAGGACCGTTATAATGCGGCAACGGTATTCACACCACCAAAAAAAAGAGAAAACATAAAAGGTGTTCCAATAGATGAAAGAGTAATCGAATTAAACACTACAAATGAACCTATGAAAAAGGTTGCGGAATATCCACCACTTATGAGAAAGATAATATCAAACCTAGGTGGGCGTAAAAAGCAAGGGAAAAAAACAATCAAAAAGAGAAAAACAACCAGAAGAAAAGGAAAAAAATCGAGAAAAAGTATGTCTTGAATTTAGAAGAAGATTCCTCGATAAAAATAAAATAATTTAATTGGAATATTATAATATTATATTTTGTATTTTATATAAAATGTACTATTTTGAATATGTTATCAAGACATGTGTAGATATAATAATAGACTTAAAAAATGAAGCAGATAATATTTTGAACAGTTATGGAGGGTTTTGAATAAAAAAGTTATATCAAAATAAAAGTTTGATATAACACCATTTTTAGTGTGAACATTTATAGGTAATTTATTTTTTTGATTTAGATTTTCTATGAGGATGGCGTCTTTTCTTACTTTGTAATCCCTTATATTTTCTGCTTTTTGTTTTGCGGATTCGTCTGTTTTTTCTGGTTTTTCGGTTTCTTCTTTTGCCTCCTAGCTGCCTATTTTGATGTTTTATCATGTCCATCGCTTCTGCGAAATTCAGAGCACCCGCTACTCTCGCTAATTGACTTAGACCAGTGCATTCTACTTGTGAGGTTATCATGGTGATATCTGACATTTGAGATTCTCCTTGCGATTCTTCAATTGCTGTCTGTGTCCCAACTTCACAGTTTCCAATTAATGTTCCCAATGCTAGAGGAATTGTTTGAACTGCACTCGCAAGTGCAGGTGTGACATCTATGCTCAATTGACTTGAAACCACCCCAGAAATCTCTTCAATTCCTGCCCCAGGATTAGAAATAACTTGTGTTGATTCTTCAACCGCAGTCTGATAAGTTAAAATAGAAATTTGTGAATGAGTTGACAAAGTATTCAATGACTGAGTAATGGCTGTAATAGAACTTTGAACCGTATCATTCGATGAACCAGATTGATTCATGATTTCATCAATTTCTCTAACCATATTTACCAACATTTCAGCCAACCTGTGCAAACCACCTCCATATCCAACGGACGAAACTGACATGGTATCATTTGACACGGTTGATGCCGGAGACTCGTCTCCCTGCATAAGCGATGGGTCTTGTGGAACTGAACATACAACCGAAGCAATAAAATCTACTATTGACAATGTGGTATTTGCCGCGGCATTGGCCGAAATTGACACCCCACTTCCTAATAATCCCATTATACTATTTCCAGTGATTGTCCGAACTCCATCATTTGCCAATCTAGCCGCTCCAGCAATACCCGCAATAATTGGCGATAATGCATAGAAAATATTTGCGTAGGATTGAAGCCGCGCCAACGAAGCAATTGGCACGTTTCCCTGGCTCAAATTTGACAAAACATCACCTACATCACTCATAACTAACCTTGCACCCGCCGACAAATTTCTAAAGATGGAAAGAATTTGAAAGCAAATGTCTAATATCGGTCCAATATACTCGGGTGATACTTCTCTCAAGAGTTGAACCCATTCATTCGCAGTATGTGAATATCCCCACATGATGAACCTTGTCTGACTTGCATAGTCTCTTACCGCATTTAGAATGTTCAGTTGAGCCTGAGGGTCGGCAATCATAACGGTGGCGTCTTGTGCAATTGCGTTGGCTTGAACTTGCGCTGCATTTTGGGCAGCCGCCATAATCGCCTCATTTATTGACTGAGGAGTCGCATATTGAATACCAAAATAGGACCCAATTTCAGTTGTATTGTACAAAAACAACATGCTTATTGTCACCAAAAACACGAGTGTCGCACGATTTGAACCGGTAAAATTTGGGTCGGTAGTTCTATTATTTTCAATTTGTGCAATCACTCGATTCCTGTCTTCTTGAGTGATTATTTGTTTTTCTTCAATTGTGTCCGGAGATGGTTTTTGTCTTTTACTCATTATATTGTATCTATATAATATTTTTGCTGTATTTCATTTTCGTTCTCTCTAAAAGAAATAAAGTATACAAATATAGTAATTTAATCACCTCATGAGCATTGATTTAGATATTACCAATTATGATTTGAAGGATATTTTGAATTTGTTCAAAATTCCTGAAAATTTCGACGAAAGAGATTTGAAACGAGCTAAACAAATTGTTTTAAAGACACACCCGGATAAATCCAAACTACCTTCCGAATATTTTCGATTTTATTCAAAAGCTTATAAGATGTTGTATCAAATCTGGGAATTCAGAAAAAAAGGCAACACAAATACAAATACCGATTATTCCGTCGAAAATGAAGACCATGAATCCAAAGCAAGACTTTTAGATGATTTTTTTGATTCCAACAAGAAATTCAAAAACACCAAGGACTTTAATCGATGGTTCAATGAGCAATTTGAGAGAAACAAGGTGTCTTCGGAACAAGAAGAAAAGGGATATGGTGAGTGGTTCAAGTCAGGAGAAGACATAGAAGACACCACTTGTACCAATATGTCCATGATGAAACAGGAATTCGACAAAAAGAAAGAAAAGGCACGTTCTCTCGTGGTTAGACAAGACATTCAGGAGATTTCTCTCTTCTCCAGCAGTAAAGGAAGTGATTTGTCCTTGTCAGCACCAAGTCATTACAACTCTGATTTGTTTAGTAGCTTGGCATACCAGGATTTACACCAGGCACATACGGAGACGGTGATTCCAATCACTGAAGCGGATTACCACAATATACAAAAATTCGGCAGTGTAGATGAATACATGAGACACCGTGATACCCAAAAGTTGACAATGAAACCTTTGACCGAGAGAGAGTCCGAGAAGTTTTTCATGAAGAAAAGCATTCAAGAAGAAGAACAATCCACTAGGAGAGCTTTTGAATTGGCCAAACAAGCAGAAATTGCGAAGCAAAAGAATAAAGAATTTTGGAGTGGTATTCAAATGTTGAAAAACAAGTAAACCACATAGAGGTATTCATTTTGACTGGGTGGTTGAGAGAAAATCGCGCCTATTTGAAGAATTCAAAAAAAGTATTTTATAACCTTATATATAATTACGATGGCTGCCAATAAAATTATAAAAAATTCAAACACCACGACAATTCTGTTAGTATTGGCGGTTTTGTGTGTTGCTGGTATACTATACACTCGATATAATGACAAGCAAGATTCATTGTTTAGTGATTTGAATTTTAACGATATGATTCAAAAGTATTTAGCCAAAGACGAATCCTCTTTAGCCGACGACCAAAAGAAGAAGCCTATTTTATGGATACCCATCTGCTACGAGACAAACGCCAGAAATTGGCTCAGTTTCGGCTCCAGAAACACAACTGAATTGAACCAACCCTATTTGTATTTGACCGTGAAAACCATCATTAGTCGTTGTAATGCATCTTTTAATATTTGCATCATTGACGACGATTCTTTTGGAAAACTCTTGCCTAGTTGGAATATCGACATGTCGAAAATTTCTAGTCCTGTAACCGACAAGATAAGACAACTCGGTATGATGAAAATCCTCTACAAATACGGAGGAATGATTGTGCCACCTTCTTTCCTATGTATGCGCGATTTGACCGATTTGTATTCTATGGGAACTAGCAACGGAAAAATGTTTGTCGTGGAGAACAATGACCGTAACAGCACTTCGGTCAATTTTGAGTTTTATCCAGATTTGAGTTTTTGCGGTGCTCCAAAAGAAACGGCTGTTGTGGGAGAATTGATTGATTTCATTCAAAGAACAATATCAAGTGACTATACTGCGGAATCCGTGTTTTTAGGTGAATTCAGTCGTTGGATAAATGTGCGACGAGAGAAGGTCAATATTATTGATGGAAAATTGATTGGTGTAAAGACCATGCACGACGAGCCAATCTTGGTTGATAATTTGTTGAACAACAGTTATATTGACTTGTATCCACAAACCTACGGCATTTACATTCCATCGAATGAAATATTAAGTCGACGAAAATATGAATGGTTTGCGCGAATGTCTCCTAGACAAGTGGTCGAATCCAAAGTAATTATTGGAAAATATATATTGTTGGCGAATGCTCCAGATGCAAAACAGGGTGTCATTGAGCCACTCGAGACGCTACCAAATTGGGTATCTTATTGGCGTGTTCCAAGTGGGGCACCGTTATGGGGATTGAAACCAAACGATTTGGGAAATCATTTGATACAAGAAAAGCATTATGACAAAAATACATAAAATATAATATCGAGACTATATAAAAATGACCTATGGAAATTTTTATGTAGGAAAATCAGGCTTTCTGTACAAGAGAAATGGGGCTATAGGAAATCGTAAAAACCCGCAATTGGGAATGATTATGGGAGAAACTTATGACATCAACAATCGTTATATTCCAGGAGCAGGAGTGACTACAACATCAAACAACTATGCGATTCGTCGAAAAATGATTCGCAACGCGGCGAACTGCGCACTAAGGGGCTGCAACATGAACTATTATTTCTTGGGTATTCCTCTCTCGAATAATTATAATAATGATTATTGTTCTTTACTTCCAAAGAGTTCTCCATATCAATTATGCAGCCCTTGGGGTCATTTTGGAGGGATTTACAACACGAATTCAAAATTGTCTCCCTTTTTGGGAAGTCAAACTGGAGCTGTAAAATGGCGTAATCAAAACACATCGGTATTATCAGGTTTTGCAATTAGTTCAGACGGAACAATTTATTTTCATTCAAGTAAATTTTATGCTTTGAATTCTAATGGAACTGTAAAATGGAGTTATCCAATATTTTCTAGTGAATCAAATGCATCTCCTGCAATTGGTGCAGATGGAACAATTTATGTTGGTTCGAGTGATAATTATTTTTACGCATTGAATCCAAATGGAACTTTGAAATGGCGCTATCAAACTGGCGGAAAAGTCAATTCATCTCCTGCAATTGGCACCGATGGAACAATTTATGTTGGTTCCGATGATAAATATCTTTATGCTTTGAATTCGATAGGAAACCTAAAGTGGAGATTTGAAACTTCTGATAAAATACTTTCATGTCCTGCAATTGGTTCCGATGGAACAATTTATGTTGGTTCTAATGATAATTATCTTTATGCTTTAAATTCAAATGGAACAAGCAAATGGAGTTATCTCACTGGTGGAAGAATAATTTCATCTCCTGCAATTGGTTCTGATGGAACAATTTATGTTGGTTCTTATGATAATTATGTTTACGCTTTAAATTCAAATGGAACTAACAAATGGAGTTATCTAACTGGTGGAGAAGTAGCTTCATCTCCTTCAATTGGTTCTGATGGAACAATTTATATTGGTTCTAGTGATAATTATGTTTACGCTTTTTATCCAAATGGAACTAAAAAATGGAGTTATCCAACTGGTGGAGAAGTAGGTTCATCTCCTGCAATTGGTTCTGATGGAACAATTTATATTGGTTCCTTTGACAAGAATGTATACGCTTTTTATCCAAATGGAGTTGTGAAGTGGAAATTTGAAACTGATAATGTAGTACGGTCATCTCCTGCAATTAGTTTTGATGGAACAGTCTATATTGGTTCACTCGATATATCTTCTACGATTATAAATTCTTTATACGCATTTAAATAGAAATTAAATTCAAAAATAAAAAAAATATACAATGTTGTATGCTCCTTTGTCGTATTTGATTTTGGAGGTGAAACCAATTTGGTTGAAGTTGCATATTTGCCGGAAAACCGTCGTCAAATTATTATAGGCAATTTTTTTCTCCAAGTATTTTCTTTTTGACAAATGATAATAAGGAATACATTCCTGTAAAAATGATGGATATGCGTCTAGCAAGTTTCCCCTCTTGTAGGCACAATTGTCAAAAATGTAGTATTTATCGGTTTTCACGCATATTTTTTCAAAAAGGGAAAAAAGTATTTCGTTAGGAACCGCTGATTTAAAAATTTGAGTAGACATACTTCTTGTATTATACATACAAAAAACAAATATAAAATTTGCTAGATTTATCTTCAAATACTTTGAATTAAATTATTGGTGAATATCGATAATTCTATTTCGTCTTCGTGAATATTATGAAAAATAGTAATATATTTGCACAATAAGGGAATGATTTTGTATTTTTCTTCTTCGGTCAACATGCTAGTTGATTTGATGAACAAAAAATAATTATCCAGTATGTCAATCACAGAGAACCCCTTGTCATAAATAGAGTAAAACAATTCAATCGCATTTATCAAGTTCTTTTTTTTCACATTTTCAGTATATTCTTGAAAAATTGAAAAACTGATATTGGCGCAAATGGATTTCGCAACATCCATGGTTATTTCAGTATTCAACAGTTTACATTTTTCCATGTAATTAATGAGTATTTTTGCGGTGTTGTTGCAGATGTCCAAAATAAAATGTTGAACATCGAGAGACATGTTGATATTTTCGGAACTCATGATTTTCTTCATGATTTTATGTAGTTTTTCCTTTTGTAGGGACTTTATTTTTATAGTGAGTAGTCGTGACTGAAGACTCTCAATGACTTTTTGATGACTGGTAGTCGTACAAATAAAATGTACATTGTGACTGAACTTGTCGATACAGTTGCGAAAGACTTGCTGGCTCTGTTCATTGATAAAATCAATGTCATCTAAAACGATTATTTTTTTCTTTTTGTAAATAGAACAAGTGGTTTGACAAAAAGTTTTGACATCGTTTCGATAATAATTGATACCTTGTTCTTTCAAACTATTAATGTGAAGAATGTTCTCTTCAATGGCGGATTTCTCATTACCCTTGTAGTATTCAAGAATAATGGCATTCATGAGAGAAGTCTTTCCGGAACCCATGTCTCCAATAATAAGGATATTCAAGTTGTCGATTTCAATGAGTGTATTCAAAATTTCCACGATATTTTCGTCAATTTCAAAATCACCGAAATAAATGGGTTGGTATTTATGAATAAAAAGTTTACTATTGTTTTCTATTTCCATGGTTTGTCTTTGAATATATAGTATTCGTAAATTACTATTTAAGTTTTTCTTTTACAATAGTAATTATTGAGAATGCCTAAAGAGAATTATTATGATGTTTTGGGAGTTTCTGAGAATGCTGACGCCGACGAAATCAAAAAGGCTTATCGACGCCTTTCTCTCAAGTATCACCCAGATAAAAACCAGGGAAAGCAAGATTGCGTTGAAATGTTTCAAAAGATAAGCGAGGCATATGAAGTGTTGAAAGACAGTCAAACAAGAGCCGAGTATGATATGACACGAAAGAATCCAAATCCTTTTATGAGAATGGGTAGCATGGATGATGCTATGTTTCATCACATGAACGCCGCAAATCTAGATGATTTGTTTTCTAGTTTTTTCGGTGGTTCTGGAATGGGAATGGGGTTTCCTCCTGGAATGGGGATGGGAATGGGATTTCCGCCTGGCGCAAATGTCCGTATTTTCAGGAACGGAGTTCCCGTGAATGTGGTTTCCAAGCCGGCACCAATCGTAGTAACTTTGAAAGTATCCATGTTGAATGTGTTGAATGGTGCAAATCTTCCGGTGGAAGTCGAGAGATGGGTCATGGAGGGGGTAAATCGGGTGCACGAGGTTCAAAAAATATATGTAAAAGTGGAAAAGGGAGTTGACGATAACGAGATGATTTTGTTGGAGAACCAGGGAAATGTGTTGAATGATTCGTGTAAAGGGGACATCAAAGTCCTCATCAAAGTTGAAAATAACACAGGATTTGTTCGCAAAGGATTAGATTTGTGGATAGACAAGCAAATTTCTCTCAAAGAAGCACTCTGTGGTTTCAGTTTTGACCTGAAATATGTGAATGGAAAGACTTATACCATCAACAATCAACCGGGAAATATTATTCCTCCCGAATATCAAAAAGTGATTCCAAACATGGGTCTAACGAGAGAAAATCATATTGGTAATTTAGTTATCTTGTTTCACATTGATTTCCCGACGAAAATTTCCTTGGAAAAAATAGCAATTTTGGAGTCGATTTTGGAATAAAATCTTCTTGGTGTATTGTATAAGAAGATGGCAGGTCGTCCAAGAAAAGTGAGAAGTATTCAGTCTTATATCAACCATTCCGACGCACATTCAGGTTTAGGAATGTTGAAGGAAGGCTTTCCACCTCGTGTAGGTGTCACCCATTATTATTGGCATAACTTACAGACACAATCGACACCAGGTCCATTGTCCTTTTTAAATTCTCAAGCCTACTACAAGACACTTCAATGGCAAAGATACGGCAATTTGAGACCATCTTTCGTGCCTTCTCCCAGACAAGGATATACAAACTACCGAATTGGCAGTTATCCTTCGGGCGCACTTCCAAGTCAATTCAACGGTAATTTCAATTCAAATTAATTTTTATTGTGTCTACTTGTGGCTCAATAAAAATACTCAAAATAATATATTCTGGATTTTCCTACTTAAAGAAAATTTACACGTTTCTGTAAAAAGTAAAGAAAAGGTGAATTTCAAGTTTGAAATCGGGAACTGAAAATTGGACATTTATAAATGTCCATTTTTTGAAAAACCCGTTTTAGACCCCGAAAATACCCTCAAAATCTTCCCTTGTGACTGGAATGCTCTCAACACCAAAAAAATAATTTTTGTTTTTGCTGCATAATTTTTTCGTGTTTTTTCTTGAAATTATTTTCTTTTTACAGAATATGGCAACAAGTAGCAACAATTTAGCAATAAATTTTTCACCGATTTCACCGAAATTTTTTTGTGAAAAATGCAACACAACATGCACTCGAAAAAGCGAGTTTGAACGACATTTGAAGACCAATAAACACATTATCAACACTTTAGCAATCCCTGTGACAAAAATTTCATCACCAGTCATTTTGAATCAAAAATTAGAAAACAATATAGATTTTATATGTGAGTTATGTAACAAAACATTTAATTCTCGCTCTGGAATATGGAGACACAATAAGAAATACCATCACCCAAACAAAGAAAACTCAACAGAAAAGATTCAAGGCAATAGTGAAACTGATTTTGAACTGAAAACAATGTTTATAGAACTTATGAAACAAAACAAGGAACTTCAAAACCAACTTTTCGAAATCGCTAAGGAAAAAACAGCCATTACAAATAACACTATTAACAATAATAATACCATGAACAACAAGTTCAATCTACAAATATTCTTGAATGAAACCTGCAAAGACGCCATGAATATCCAAGAATTCATCGATTTTTGTAAAGTTCAGCATTCCGATTTTGAGAATTTCGGCAAGTATGGTTATGTGGAATCCATGACCCGAATCATTATGCGAAACCTGATGGAATTGGAAGTTCATCGCAGGCCCATTCATTGTACCGACGCAAAGCGTGAAGTTCTTTATGTAAAGGATAATAATGTCTGGGTAAATGACTTCTCGAGAGAAAAACTCATTCGAGCCATTAAATATATCGCCGCCAAGAATGTCAAGCAAATCCCCGATTGGATGGACCATAATCCCGATTCGAAAAATACGCAAACCAAATTGCACGATAAGTATATGCGAATGGTGTGCCATTCCATGGGAGGGCGAGATGAAGCCGAGGACCAGGAATACTATAAGAAAATTATTCGCAATGTCGCCAAAGAAGTCATTATCGACAAAATGAAATAATATAATTAGATTTTCCTACTTAAAGAAATTTACACGTTTCTGTAAAAAGTAAAGAAAAGGTGAATTTCAAGTTTGAAATCGGGAATTGAAATTTGGACATTTATAAATGTCCATTTTTGGGAAAACCCGTTTTAAACCCCGAAAAAAGGTCCAAAATCTTCCCTTGTGACTGGAATGCTCACAACGCCAAAAAAAAAATTTTCAGTTTCACTGCATAATTTTTTCGTGTTTTTTCTTGAAATTATTTTCTTTATATGAAATATGGCAACAAATGGCAACAATTTAGCAACCATTGGGACCCCAGAAACTAAGGTTTTTCATTGTTTAATATGTGATGTAAAATGCTGTAAAAAATCTGGGTATGAAAGACATTTGATAACTGAACGACATAAAAATAGATTAAATGGTAACAAATTATCAACAATGACAACAATTGGGTCTTCTGGGTCGCCAACTATAGAATATGATGAAATGGCAAATCAAACAGGTAACCACGATTATAGCTGCAGTATATGTAACAAAACTTTCAATTCTCGGTCGGGAATATGGAGACACAACAAAAAATACCATCCTTCTTCAAATAAAGAAAACTCTATAGATAAGAATGAAAACAATTGTGACACTGATTTTGACTTGAAAACAATGTTTATAGAACTTATGAAACAAAATGAAGAGTTCAAAAAAATCATGTTGGAACAAAATACAAAAATGTTAGAACTAGCCAACAACCAATCTATTACAAATAATAACAACAACGGAACTATCAATAATACCACGAACAAATTTAATCTACAAATATTTTTGAATGAAACATGCAAAGATGCTATGAATATTCAAGAATTCATTGATTATGTGAAAGTTCAGCATTCGGATTTTGAGAATTTTGGAAAATATGGTTATGTGGAGTCTATGACCAGAATCATTATGCGGAATCTCATGGAACTCGAGGTTCACCGCCGCCCTATTCATTGCACTGATGCGAAGCGTGAAGTCCTTTATGTCAAGGACAATAATGTCTGGGTAAACGATTTCTCTAGAGAAAAACTCATTCGAGCCATCAAATATATTGCAGCTAAGAATGTGAAACAAATTCCCGATTGGATGGACCATAATCCCGAATCGAAAAATACTCAAACCAAATTGCATGATAAATATATGCGAATGGTGTGCCATTCCATGGGTGGGCGCGATGAAGCCGAGGACCAGGAATACTACAAGAAAATCATTCACAATGTCGCGAAGGAAGTCGTCATTGATAAAATGCGTTAAAAATATTATTTGCTACAAAATGAAAATAATATTTGTTTATGAAATTTTTCTGGTAGGAATATCAGAAGAAACCAAGTAAATAGAGTTTTCTGTGATGATAATGTATTCAGTATTGCTTTTGTAAAATTTAGCAATTGGACTAGTATATTCGTCTTCACTCTTGACCAATAACTTTTCACCACTATCCTTTACCCCAACAAGTGCTTTCTTATCTAGTGAAACTGACCAATAGTCCAACATAATTGGCTTGTCTTCAACAATCGCTAACTTGGCAGCGTGTTTTAAAGTAATATCGCTTGGTAAACGATAGTTTGTTGCGGTCTCACTTCCTCCCTCTTTTTTTTCACTAGTTGTAGACATATTTATATTAAGTAAATTTTAAAACCTTTAAATACTTTTTTTCAAATTGTATTTTTGTTGAAACCGAAAGAAAATAATATAATTGGAATATACTAGTCAAGTCCAAACGAAAATGAATCAACCAGACAAGAATCAAAATATATATATGTTGAACAAAATAGAAAATTATCGCTGCAAATTAGATTGTTCACTTGAAAATATAAATTCAAAATACAGTGAACTTATACTAGAGTATTTAAATTTTATAGTAGAACATAAAAATTTAAATTTCGATAAAAATGAGTATTTCAAATTCATTATCTTACGCGGATTAAATACCATTTCACATGTATTTTATTTTATTTTATTGTTTTCAAAAAATCTAGACATGGCATTTTATCATAGTCAACGGTCGTATTATTTTTACATTGAGTTTGTTGAACAAATCACCGATGATATGCATAGTTTTTTGAAATTATCCTCAAGAGACGCGGTTTTGTTCGTTTACAAGAAAACAATTTATGATATACCTGTAGAGATACAACAAAACCCTCTATTTTCAGGAGAAAACCAACAAATTTTGAATGTAGTGTCAACAAACATAGACAATACTTCACTTGTATTGAATTTATTCATAGAAAGTCTGGATTCCTTTACCAAAGAAAATTTGACACTTGTTTCAAAAGAATTCAAAGTCACATCAATTAAAATAAACAGTCTAAAAAATAACAACACAGAAGTCATTGTATCTGGATTGAATTTCATTATGAAACATTTTTTGATTCATAAATATTCAAAAGAAATGGATAAAAAAATGGACTTGAATATGCAAAGTGAAATAATTGTTGCATTCATAACAAAGTTAAGCAAAATAAAAGTATTTGACGAATCGCAAAAAGAAAAAATGTTTGAACGGACCTTCAAACCAATCACCCGGTCCATGAGTGTTTCAGAATATGTCAATTTACTATTTACTTGAACATTAGGCATGTATGATAATGGTCTTTTTTCGTATTTTCTTTTGTTTGTTTTTTGCGCTAGCCTGTATTTCATTTGGATTCGCTTTTTGATAAATATTGTAGTATTCAGTAGCCAACAAGTTCTTCAAAAATTCATATATGGAATGCAATACATTTTCTTCACACATTCCAACAATCAGTATACTTCCGGTTCTGAAAATCATGAATGAAACCTCCGTGGTGTTTTTATTTTTCTTTTCACCCCTACCATCTTGAATGTCCTTGTCTTGACTGTAATAGAATTTACTTTGTATTCCCGGATAAGAACATGGGTCATATATACATTGAATGTTGTATTTTATTTTCAGTATATCATACAACGCCTCACGATTAATATAAAAGCCACAATTGAAATTAGAGTTTATTAAAACAGTGTCACTCTTGTTCAAGTAGGCAAGTGATTCATTGGTAAAAGGAATAAGTATATTGCGTATGGTTGTAATCACCTCGTGAAATATACTGTCATTCTGTATTCCCGGAATTTCCATTTTACCCGTATTAAATACTTTGATGTGATATTCCTTGAATATATCGTTTACTTTCAACCGTAATATCATAACAAAACAGTTGTAAAATGCGCTCTTCTTCTTGCAACGATAACTGGTCAAATCTTTCTTGCATATTCCAATACTGACTTTTCGAATGTCTTTGAATTTAATTCGCCCAGTCGGATTGTTAATGTTTGTAATAACTTGTTCCTCAAAATAAGACTCTTTTTTTAAGTTTTCTTGAATAATGTTCAATTCTTCCACCGTGGTTGAATTGAACTTCATTTGTTTTTTAATGATTCCATTTTCGGGTGTAGAATAACTGATGACTGGAACATTCCAAAATACACTTTTCAAATCGATTTCTTGATTCAGATAAGCAATTTTCGATTTTGTTGAAATGTATATGTCAGTCGCTTTAGGAACACCATCATCATCTGTTTTCATAGATGATAACCCGGGATTTATGTTTTCATAAAACTCGGGTTCATCATCGGATGATGAATCCGCACCATTTAATATAAATTTAGCCCATTCCTGGTCAATTTCGTTTGATGACATTATATGCTTTATTCTTTAACTTCTTTTTATACACTATTTATGAATTTCTTTAAATCAATTTTTAAATGTATTTATGGTTGAAAACAAATCTGTTCCAAATATATAAACATGAAGCGTATTTTAAAAACATTGTTGTTCCATTTCGTATGTATCGTTATTTTTGGAATCATATATAGCCAGATGAGCTCACAGTTGAAAAAAGACACGGACATTGAATTTATTGATTATTTCTATTTAAGCACAGCAATTCAATCCGGCACTGGTTTTTCACAGACATACCCCAACACGATTTCATCAAAGTTAGTAGTCATGTTTCAGGAATTAGTCATGATTTCCGGAACATTGATTTCTCTTCACATTTTCTTCAAAGATGATATTTTTCATTTCAAGTAAAAATTTTTATTCTAGGCAGTATATAGAAATGGACAGCTACAAAACTACCTACATTCATGAAAGAAGTAAACCGGTTCCAATTGCCCAACACCAGTCTTGCAGTAACTTTAGGAATACATGCCAGTTGAACCAGGCGGTCTTTGACCCTTCAAAAAGTTCACCGCCAAATGACTTCTTAAAAAAACTGTCGAAGCGCATGGTAGAATATGAAAACAGTCACCGAGTTTATTCTTCTTTTTCCGAAAAAAATATTTTCATTCTTGAAAGTGCGTAATTTACATATATATTTACATTACAATCTTGAAAGTGCATAATATTTTCGATATACTTCATGAATTTAGGTGTCACCATTTCTTTTTTATTTCGAATAATATAATTCAAATAATCTTTGATTATATTCTTTTTTTCCATATTGTATTTTTCACTGGTGTCTTTCAAAAATTTTGAAATGTTTTCTAGACTGGTGTCCATATTTGACATTTTCAAAAATAATTCTTCCCAAACATTGTTGTCTATAATGTTGATTTGTATTCCATCTACTACACAACCCTGGTTGGACTGCATGAAATTCACCATGCTCCGTATATCTGAACGATACAACTTTTGAATCAACGACAGAGAAGAAGGCGATAAATTTAATTTTTCTTCTATCGAAATATTGCTCAAAAAATTCAGAATATCGGTCGGCGGCAATTGATTAAACCTCAGTCGTAAAAATTCGTTTTGTAGACCCTCATCAATTCTACTGATGTAGTTGCATATTAGACAAAAACGGACATTGCTAGTGTAATTTTGGAGAAGATATCTGAGCGCTTGTTGTGCGTTTTTTGTCATGTAATCGACCTCGTCTAGTATTACAAATTTCATTCCTTTATTGAAGAGCGTTTTTGAATTCACAAACTGACTTATTTGCATTCGTATTATTTCGATTCCTCGTTCGTCCGATGCGTTCAAATGAATCATCAATTCTTTACTTCGTTGATTGTATTTGTGCTGATATGCGTCCACTAAATTAATAATGGTCGTTGTTTTTCCTGTTCCGGGTGGTCCATAAAAAAGAAGATTAGGAAAGTACCCAGTGTCAATAATATTGTTGAGAATCTGCTTATTGAATGAATCTAAAACAATGTGTTCTAATTTTGTCGCTCTGTATTTTTCAACCCATGGAACATTTTCATTCATTTGTTGCTATTTATTATTGGTTAAATTCTATATTGTTTTGTTTCCTATCTACTTTTTTCTAATTTGTAAAAAAAATGGATTTTGTTTCTTACAAATATACAGAATGAATCATACACTCAAAATGAATACTATACCACGAGGCTATCTAGAAATATTTATTGGACCCATGTATTCGGGAAAAACATCTAAAATACTTGAATTGTATAAACAATATACATTTTGTAGTATTCCAATCGCTGTATTGAACTACTCAGAAGATACCAGATACCATGAGACTATGTTGTCTACTCATGATAAGACCATGATACCTTGTATTCAGACAATACACATTCAAGATGTATTGGAAATGGAACAAGTCATCCAGGCAGAAGTTGTTCTCATCAATGAAGCGCAATTCTTTGAGGACTTGTATGAATGTGTCTTGTTGTTGTTGAAACAAAACAAAAAGGTCTATGTATCCGGTTTAGACGGCGACTTTGAGAGAAAAAAATTCGGCCAAATTTTAGAATTGATTCCACTTTGTGACAAAATTGAAAAAATGCAATCCTTTTGTAGTTTATGCAAGGACGGTACGCCTGGAATATTCTCATTGCGTTTGACAAATGAAAAGGAACAAAAACTGATTGGTGCTGATAATTATATACCGGTTTGCAGAAACTGTTATGAGAGAAAACATGAGTAGAGACAACAAAACGGTTTTATCATTTTCCAAAACAACTTAAAAATTCCAGTGAATAAGCTGTATATCAAAATACAATGAATGTTGAACCAGCCAAGGCAAAAAGAGGAAGACGAACCAAGAAGGATATTTTAAAAGCAGAAGAAGAGAAAAAACAAATGCAAGAGAAGGAAGTAGAAGTAGAAAATACTATTATAAGTGAAACAATTTTAGTTGTACAAGAAATAAATACCGAAGAGCCAAATTGTGTTGTTCAAGAACTAGACCAAGACCAAAACCAAGAAATCGAAGCAGTTGAAGAAGAAAATGCAGTTATTAAACCACCAGCAAAAAAACGAGGTCGTAAACCCAAAGGTGGTAAAATTGTTCAACAAAGTTTACAAAACTTGAATCAAAAACAAGAAAAGCCAAATATTATTTTACACTTGAAATGTTCTATGAAAGATTTACACAATTCGGAAACAGAACCAACTTACAATAATCCAGTTGAGTCTTTTCATTTTTCTACTTCAAAAAATGAATTATCTTATGAAGTCATTTCTAAACCAGCCGCTATTACTGAAAATGAATTATTATACATGTATAATTCGAATGATGATTTAATGTGTGGAGGAGGTGGTGACCCCATCTTTGAAAATACACAGTCTTCCGCTTTATGCCAACCGTCGGACACCAAAGAAATATGGAGAAAATTAAAGATTCTAGAAAAAAGTCTGCATTTGAACGACATTTCGGATAAAAAGTCGGCTTGTTTTTGGTGTTCTTATGATTTCGACAATAGTCCTATTTACATTCCAAAACATTTCATCAAAAATAGTTACCATGTATACGGATGTTTTTGTTCGCCTGAGTGCGCCGTTGCTCATTTAATGAATGAAAATATCGATACATCTACAAAATTTGAAAGATATCAATTAATCAATCATATTTATTCCAAAATATACGAATACAAGAAAAATATCAAGCCTGCGCCAGACCCATACCACATGTTAGAGAGATACTATGGAAACCTCACCATTCAAGAGTACCGTGCGCTTTTGAAATCAGAGAGGTTATTTTTAATTGTCGATAAACCACTCACAAGAATATTACCAGAATTACACGAAGACAATGACGAGTTTATTATTAACAATAAAATAATACCTTCCAACAATTTTCAGGTCAAGAAAAAAATACAAAAGAAACTTCAAAACAAGAGCACCATATTAAATGAGAAATTTGGTGGTGTCGCATCGAATGATTACTAATTTCAAGCGGCAGTTATTTCTTGAATGGGTGGTTTTTGTATTTTAGGTTCTTCATCGATGACTATATACAATCGATTTCTCATGATATAACAAACTGCTACAAACAACAAAGATATATCAGCCCAGTTTCGATAAATGAGTGCTTTGTCTTCTAAGTAAATACTGTACTTCAACCACAAACACGATGAAACTATGTTGAATAAACAGAACATCAACGAGATACTGTTTTTGCTTTTGTTTCGGTATAAAAGGTAGAGAAAAATAAACCGAGACATGATTGATACACTGGTAGCCGTATATGGAATGATTTCATAATTCATACCATATACATTGATTTTTTTGTATTGTTTTTATCGAATATTTCGTAGAAACACAAATACAACGAATGCTATAACTGCAGTTATATAGCGCTGGTCTATTTGGGATAAATGCAACATTAGCATGTAAATCAAAGTTCTAAACACAGTGAAGAAAGTCTGGACTACAAAAATGCTAGTACCCAACTGTCCTCTTACAGCTAAAACCGCGATTCCAACTGAAACGAATGTCATGATGAGCAAAATATTTGCGGCTCTATCGCGTCGATTTCTTCGCAAGTTTTGATTATCATCACTCGTTAAAACTAAACCGACCTCATCAAGTATATTTTGAGAAAATGGAACTCTACAAGCAGGGCATATTATATTGTTTGACATTTCAACATATTTTTCGATACAATATTTGTGGAAATAATGTGAATTTTCTCCTGTTCGATGTCTTATTTTCGTATGTTCTACGGTTGGTTGAATCATTTCAAGTGTATCTAGACAAATACCACACTCATCGTCAGCGATTGATGAGTCACTGGAAATGTCCGAAATATCTTCGTCATCAACTCCTCCTTTTTTGAGTTGTCTTTTCTTGAGTGTTTTCCTCTTGTATTTTCTCTGCGTTTTGGTTTTCTTTGTTTGCCTTTTACTTTTTGTTTTTCTGCGTGGTTTTCTTATTTTTCCACCATGTTTTGCGCCATGAATAATAGATACAATTTTCTCCAATTCATCGTCTGACAATTTGGTCAGTATATTATACAAAGCAACCAACAATGCTTTAACTTGTTTTTTATTTGTTGTATACTCGGTTGAATTTTTTTGAATTTGTTGAATGTTGGACTCTGTCAATTGAAGATTGTCTAATTTTTGTATCAAACTAGTTATTTCTGATTCATTCATATACTATGATTATATAATTTTATTGTTTTTGGCAATTTCACTTTCCAACTTTTCTTGTTGTTTTTTGTTGAATTCGGATATATTCAATTTTTGACGTAGTTGTCTGTAAATTTCTTGATTTACTGATTTTATTGGATTTTTTTCACTAGGTTTCTCTAGAATACCTAAATAAGATTTGATAACTTTGATTGGGTCATCATTAAACTCTAATAGTTTCTCCTCGGCGGTGGCTGTGTCATAATCTGTTTGACGAAGTATCATTTCTATTTTTTCAGACATATCTGTTTTACAAACAATACTGATGTTGTCCATATACAATCCATTAATTATTTTTTAAACCATATTAAACGAATTTTATTATATTGATATAATTACCATGTCGAAAATAGAGTTAAATATCCAACCTTTATTAGATACGGTGAATGAAGTCATTAGAAATGAAATAGATAAGTTGTTTTACGACATGAAAATAAAATCTTTGACGAAAGATTTAGAAGATTGTCGAAGAGAATTGGAAAAATATAGAAAAATGCGATATACTATTGGTGAAAATATTGTATTGAAAATAGAAGAAAAAGAGGATGACTTGGAAAGTTTAGTTGTAGGTGTTGACAATGATGATGACAATAGTATTGATACAAATTCTTCCATGGAGGCGAATGAAAAGAAAAATATCAAAACCGTTTTTCTAGATGTGAAACCAGACATACAAGTTGGAGTCGAGCAAGACGACGAGGAAGAAAAAGAAGAAGAGGAGGAAGAAGAAGTCGAAGAAGAGGAAGAGGAACAAGAAGAAGAAGAGGAAGAGGAAGAGGAAGTTGAAGAAGAGGAACAAGAAGAAGTCGAAGAGGAGCAAGAAGAAGTTGATGAAGAAGGCGAAGAAGAAGTTGAAGAAGAAGAAGAAGAGGAGGAGGTAGAAGAAGTTGAAGAAGTTGAAGAAGAGGAAGAAGAAGAAGTTGAAGAAGAGGAAGAGGAACAAAAGGAGGAAGCAGATGAAGAAGAGGAAGAGGTATTTGAGATTGAAATTGATGATGTATCCTATTTTACAAACAACGATGAGAATGGAATTCTTTATGCCGTCGATGAAAACGGAGACCCTGGAAATAAAGTCGGGTATTTAAAAGATGGAGAACCTTTTTTTTACTAAGCATAATATAAGAAGATATGTTCAAACTATGCCCGCCTGCACTAATTTATTTAATATTTTCATTGACTCAAATAATAATTGACCTCTTTAAAGGTCTTTTCAACACGGCATTTGTAAAAGTCCTTGTTGCTGCAATGATAACTTTTTTGTTGAATACTTTATGTAATCAAGGTTTGACTGTAATATCATGGATAATTGTTTTTATTCCATTTATTTTAATGACCACCATTGTAAGTGTGATACTCTATGTTTTTGGTTTAGACATTGCGACCGGTAAATTAAGTAAACAATCTTGCAGTCCAGTATCAGCATCACCATCTCCTTCGCCAATGCCATCTCCACAGGTGGTCAGCTCTTGCCCTCCACACGGTATAAGTGAAACCGCTTGTATTGTTGAAACAACAACTTCGCCAACTGCAACAACCGCAAACATGATTCCTCCACCATACGGTTCAAGCTCAACTGCGTATGAGAGTTGAAAAATATATTTTGTAAAACAAATATAAATATTTCTTTTGAATCAATAATACAAAAGAAATGTTTTTAATAAGAATAATGTCAGTGGGACTCACATTTCATATGTTGGCGAAGTATTTTTGTCCGCAGCAATACAATAATTTTTTCGTCACTTCGTTTACACTTGTGATTTATACCTATAGTTTTCTAGAACTTAAATTCAAAAATCATTTTATAAACAATCCATTAGTAAAGAAAATACTGAACTTTTTTGACAGAAAACACCGTGATATTGAAATTATTAAATCAAATAGTGTTTGTTTTTCCATGGCGTTGAATGAATACAAGAGCTGGTTCAATTACAACTACAATTATGATTTTACAATTTATTCACACAAAAATGACGAAGATGCGACCATGTACAATCGAATTTTATACCATAATACAAAAAATATGCTGACCAATTTTTCATACGAAGTCTGTGGTTATACATTCATTTCAATAGAAGTATCTATTGAAGACTTGATAGATACAGGAAAGACAAACAAATATTATTTGACATTGAAAGAAAATGGTGAAAATTATTATATTGTTGGAAACCGAATAAATAAAATGGTAATTTATTATTTGTTGAAGCAACAACATTCCGTGGACTATCCAGACAACACTCCATACATGATAGACCTCATTGATTTCAATGTGAATATGAAAGTATTGACTGAAAAAGACACGCTATATCTTTTTGAAACCGAATACATAATTGTTCGAAGTGAGGAAGAAATACTGGAATTAGAAAATGCAGAAACAATGAATGAAGATGAGTATGAAGTGGTGGATAATGATTCTACGAATCAAGATATTGAAGTGCCTGATTTAATAGAGATTCAACGAATAGAACCTGAAATAAGGTCTCAAGAGGATGATATTGAATTAGAAATAGAAGAAATGAAAAAAATGACGGTTAAAGAAAACCCTGTAGTGGAAAAACCAAAGAGAAAATACAATAAAAGAAAAGTAGCTTGATAAATATAAAAATGTAATAATAAAAATGCAAAACAATATAAAAAAATTGAACTTATATATTTAGAGATGGATAATCCACAATCACATTATTTGAAAATGGAATCATCAGTTCAACAAGAAACAAACAAAAATAATGAGTATCATAAATTAAGTGGTAGTTGGACTCTTTGGGCACATTTACCACATGATACAGATTGGAGCATCCAGAGCTACAAAAATATATATACCATGAAGACAGTAGAAGAAGCTGTTTGCATTATGGAAACCGTGCCGGATGTTTTGGTAAAAAATTGCATGTTGTTTATAATGCGTGAAGGGATAAAACCAATTTGGGAAGACCCGAAAAATCGTAGTGGAGGTTGTTTCTCTTATAAAATATCGAATAAAAATGTCTATGAAGTGTGGCGTGACCTAGGATATGTAGTGATGGGTGGTTCCGTAAGTAAAAGTTCATCATTTGTATCCAATGTTACAGGTATTACTATTTCACCAAAGAAAAACTTTTGTATCATAAAAATATGGATGTCTAATTGTACAAATCAAGACCCGACAATCGTAACATTAGATGTAAAGGGACTTTCATCTCAGGGATGCTTGTTCAAGAAACATACTCCGGAATACTGAAAAATATGCGCTTAAAAATTGTATCATATCGTAATTCAAAGTACGAAATGATATTATGAGATAATAGATTAGATTATTTTGAGACGGTCTCACAACTTATTACATCATCTTTTGAAAAATCATATTCAATTTTGATGTTCTCTTTGGTAATCATAAGTGGATGATGAAGATAATAGTTAATATGAAGGTCTTGTTTTAATTTTTTCAAATTACTATTTTTTTCGAAACAATCTTTCAAGTAAACATATTTGTTGTATTTGAGATTTGGAACATTTATAACTCTAGAAGAATTTTGATAATTTGTTGTTAGACAATCTACTAAATTTGAATAAATCAGCTCGCAAACATTGTTGCGTTCTAGTTGAGAATTTGTTTTTGTCATTTCTCGTTCTTCTTTAATTTTGTTTATAATTTCTGTAGGTAGACTAGCCATTTGTCTTATTATGAAATCATGTATTTAATACCTTTTTTATTTATAGGATTTAAGGTTTAACATGGGATAATATGTAAAAATACAATTACTTTATTATATACTATTATTTAAAATGGAAACTCAAATATTACATAAATGTTGTGAATTAGCCTCAAAAAGTATTGAAATTAACGGTGGTCCTTTTGGTTGTATCATAACAGATACTAGTTGTAATGAAATATCAAGGGGTCATAATATGGTAACATTGACAAACGACCCAACCGCACATGCTGAAATAGTTGCTATTAGAAACGCATGTAAAGAATGTAATACATTTGATTTATCCGGTTGTAAATTATTTACAAGTTGTGAACCATGTCCTATGTGTTTATCTGCGATTTATTGGTCTAGAATTACTGAAGTTTATTATGCGAACACTAGAAATGACGCAAAAAATGTAGGATTTGACGATGAATTTATTTACGAAGAATTTACAAAAGATATTGGAACCAGAAAAATAAAAATGAATAAACTAGAATTACCGAATTCTTTGGAACATTTCCATAAATGGTCCAGTAAACAAGATAAAATTAAATATTAGACCAACTGGAAAGAAAAATAAGACAAACTCATTCTAATTTTTGGTCGGTGTAAGAACAATTCCAAGAATTCTTTGATATAATAATAAACCGGCATCTTGTATTGGTAAAATATACGCATAAGTATCGCCGTCGTTGTGATGTGAATGCCACAAAGTAGGCGGTGTGATGAACATTTCACCTTGTTTCCAATTTACTTTTTTTGGGTTTACTATATTTCCATTTTCATCTAATTCATCGCCTACTAATGTGTATATGTTTTCACTATCACTACAATAAATACATAAATCCAAAGCAACTGAATTATGTCTATGTGGGCGTTGTTTTGTATTTGGTGGTAATTCATTATATAGGGCCCATAAAGTAGGCGTTATTGTATTAGTACCTATTTTTTCAGTGTCCAGGTTACTTAACAATATTCCTTTACGGTTTTTATGGGGGTTGGATAAATTTTGTAAACTTTCTTGTATAAATTTTTTATCATAAATGCACGGTTTAAAAATTTGTTTTTCTGCTTGAGCACCCAAGTAATTAAGTAATGGACTATCATTTACATAATAAATTTCTGCTTTTTCGTTTTCCGACATATTACAAATTTTTAAATGTTGAAATGCTGGACAAATAAATATTTCACCCTCTTCCACAATAAATTCAGTGTGTTTGGTATCAATATACATTTCACCATATTCTTCTCCTTTCACATAAACATCTTCGGTTATCGTAAAACGAGATATACCATTCAATACATAAAATAAATGTGAAGATGCATTGAATTCTTTTTCAACGGCTATATCTTCCCGGTTAAATCGTATTATATGTTTTTCATTATCACTTGCCTTGTTTTCATCTAATACGATAAAACTGGCTAATAAATTTGGTGATGTTGCTTTGTAGTCAACATTATAGACACTTCCATTATCAATAAAGTTTATACCAATACTACAATCTTTACTATTTTTTGTAACAATTGGAACTTGATTTACACTTGGACTTACATTTGATTCATACTCATATGCTTTAATATATTTTTCCATTCTGTAATATATTAAAAACATTGACTTTATATTATTTTTATTGTTAAGAAATTTTTTACCGGTATAGTTGTATTTCAACACTAAACTCAAAAGTGCTGTTGAAATGTTCAAAGGTATAAAAGGGATTCACTGTTTTATATTGTCTAAAATTTTTAATATTTTCTGTGTATAGAGAAAAATATGAAGTGTTGTATTTGTGGAACTGTAAGAAATTGTGGAAAGTATTTAGAAAAGGTTTTTTCAAATATTGAAAAAATTGGTACAATATTTGATGAATACGTGATTATTGTTTATTATGACGTTAGCAATGACAATACATTAGAATTTTTAAAACAATATAGGGAAAAAAACAATAAACTAATTTTTTATGTAAATAAAGATCCTTTAAGTAAATATCGAACACATCGAATCGCCAAAGGAAGAAATAAATGTTTAAATATGATTCGTTCAAGTTATAAAGATTACGATTTTTTTATCATGATGGATTTTGATGATGTTTGTGCAAAGAAATTAAATTTAGATGTTTTGAAAAACAAAATGTTATCATCTGAATGGGATGCATTAAGTTTTTCAAATTCTTTAAACGGCTCACTCTATTATGATATATGGGCTCTTTCGATTAAACCATATTTATTTAGTTATCGTCATTTTAATCATGAAAAAATGGATTGTGTTAAAAAAATGCATGACTACATAGTTGAAAAATTGAAAAAAATGCCTAAGGGACAACTACTTCCATGTGCATCCGCATTCTGTGGTTTTTCTATATACAAAACAGAGAAATTTATAAATTGCAACTATGATGGAAAATTACGAATGGATTTAATACCCAAAAAATTAATACGAAATAATATTCTTGCTCTAAATACTCCATTGTGTTTTACAAATTACGAAGGAACAATACATGAAGACTGTGAACATAGAAGTTTTCATTTAGAAGCGATTCATAAAAATAATGCTAGAATAAGAATTTCTCCTGAAAAATTATTTTACTAGGTTCCAATAACTGAAATAAAAATATTTCTATATATATAAAATGTTTTTGATGAGTAATAAAAAAATTATAGAAATTCAACAAAAAGTTATTTTTAAAAAAAAAGAGGAACTAAGAAGAAAAATAAAGGAAAAAATGCAGCAGGAACAAATGAAGAAAAAAAAATTAGCAGAAGAAACTGAAAATCAAAATAAAAAAATATTAGAAAATCTTTATTTGTTCAAGGTTTATCAATTCGATGACAAAATTAGACTAGGGTGCAAAACTGACGGTGGATATGTTATTGGTATCATCAATGAAGAATACGATTGTTATATATCTGCAGGAATTTCAAATGAAGAAAGTTTTTCAAGAGATTTCATAGATAAATACAATATGAATGAAACAAATTCTTATGGTTTTGATGGGACAATAGAAAATTATCCTTATGAGTATACTGACAAGATTACATTCATTAAGAAAAATATTAATAGCTTCAATGATAAAAATAACACAAACTTATTTGATTTGATTGACAAATATAGCCGTATTTTTCTAAAAATGGATATTGAAGGCGGTGAATATCCATGGTTGTTAGCATTGAATGATACCCAATTAAATAAATTTAGCCAAATAGTAATGGAAGTTCATGGAATAACAACACCCGATGGTTACAGGTCAAAATATGCAGACAAAATGAAATGTATTGAAAAACTTGTAAAAACACATTATATTATACATGCTCACGGAAATTGTCACTCACCCTCAAGATTAGGTATTCCTGATGTGTTAGAGTTAACCTTTGTAAATAAAAGATTATTTGATAACCCCCCTAAACTAAACACTACCCGATTACCTATTCCAAATTTAGATTTTTCCAACATCACTATTCGCGAAGATTACAATCTAAATTTTTACCCTTTTGTGAATAAAACAGTTTAAACAATTTCATTATATTTCAATATACAATGAAATATCCAGTGATCTTTTTGTTTCGCTATGACAAATACAAAGAAATAGACGCTTATTTTACTGAAAATAAAGCACTCCTCAATTTCACAGTGGATATTCTCTCAACGCAAGAGAGACTCAATGAATTATTTGATTCCAGTAAAAGACATTTATTAATTACTTATGGTCCAAATGAAAGGGAATATCACAAAGATGTCTTTCCCATTCTACCAGGTAGGATATTCTCTCGTTGGGTTCATTATGTTAGTTTACCAGATATGAATCAATTGAATTATTCCATTAATTATTGTTTTATTCATAATGCAATTGAGAATCGCGAAAAAACCAGACCAATTTTTTCTGCATTTACCACGAGTTATAATTCCTATGAAAAGATTGAGAGGGCTTACAATAGTTTAAAAGAGCAAACCATGAAGGATTGGGAGTGGGTGATTGTAGATGATTCACCAGATGACGCTCATTTTCAATACATGCGGGAGAAATTCAACAATGATTCCCGGGTTCGTTTATATAGAAAAAGCGAAAACAGTGGAAATATTGGAAATGTAAAAAACGAAGCGGTTTCTCTCACCAGAGGTAAATATGTTTTGGAATTGGACCATGATGATGAGATTGTTCCAGATTTATTTGACAATGCCACAACTATATTTGAAAATGACTCTGAAGTGGGATTTGTTTATGCGGACTTTATCAACATCTATGAAAACGGATACAATTTTCATTATGGGGATTTCTTATGCAAGGGGTATGCTGGATACTACTGCCAAAAATACAAAGGTAGGTGGGTGAATATATACATTACCCCAAACATAAACAACATTACCTTATCGCATTTAGTATGTTGTCCAAATCACCCTAGAATCTGGCGGCGAGACACACTACTACAAAACGGCAATTATTCGGAGTTTCTCCCGATTTGTGATGATTATGAGATTCTCTTGAGAACCGCGTGCAATACTAAAATAGTCAAGATACATAAACTAGGATATATTCAGTATATGAACGACAACAATAACAATTTTTCACTGATTCGAAATGGAGAAATCAATCGCATTGGACCACAGTTTATTTTCCCACAATTCTATCAAAAATACAATGTTCATGAAGTGATGCGAGAGAAAAACGCACATGAAGCGGAAGAATATATATACAACCACAGTAAAATATGGGAGAGAGACGAAACTACATATAAACATCTATTTTGTAATGATATAGTGAACCCTGATTACGATTGTCAAGTCTGTATCATTGGGTTTGAGAGTCTCATCTTGAACAAGGAAAAGGTTATTGCTTTCCAAAATGACCAAACTACTCGCAATGATATTATTGTATTGGATAATCAAATGAGCAAAGAAGAATTGTGTGCCAAGTTGGACCATTTGGGATTTGACACTGTCAAATGTTATGCGATGAGAGAAACATCTAACCAACAGTTACTTCGTTATTTCCATTTGTTGTATCGTTCTTGTGAAAAATATGAAATTATAGCCGAATGGTTGGAGAATGAATAAATATATTTTCGTAAAAAACATATATAAAAAGTATTTGTAAGTTTTAGAATGAATATAATAGAAAAAAAACCGTCAATATGTTTGAACATGATTGTCAAGAATGAGTCTAGAATCATTGTAGATACATTGACAAAACTATTGAAAAAAATAAAATGGGATTATTGGGTTATTTGTGATACGGGGTCAACCGATAATACCCGAGAATTAATTACTGAATTTTTTGAAAAGCAAAATATTCCCGGCGAGTTGTTTTGTGATGAATGGAAGGATTTTGGGCACAATAGAACCGAGGCACTTAAGAAAGCTTTTAATAAAACAGATTATGTTTTTATTTTTGATGCCGATGACGAAATATGTCTAGACTTCCAACTACCCGAAGTATTGGACCATGACGCATATAATTTTCAATTCGGTAGTCATCATGACCACGACGCCTATGTTAGAACACTCATGGTAAACAATCGCAAATTATGGAAATATGTTGGAGTTTTACATGAAGTGATTGTTCCGGATGGACATGTTCCTACGACTTATAAAATCAGCGGAAACTATTTTGTAGTCTCGGGTCGTTCTGGCGATAGAAACACCAACAATCCAGACAAGTATTTAAAGGACGCACAAGTTTTAGAAAAAGCTTATTATGAAGCTTTAGAAAAAGGTGACAATATTCATGAAAGGTATGCGTTTTACTGCGCCAATAGTTACAAAGATTATGGTATGAATGACAAAGCCATCGAATGGTATAAGAAAACACTAACACATAACAACTGGTGCCAAGAGAAATATATTTGTTGTTTACGGTTGTATAATTGTTATGAAGCACTTGGGCAAAGGGAGCAGGGTTTTTATTATTGTGTAAAGTCTACTTCTTATGACAGTGAACGAGGTGAAGGATTGAATCATTTAATCACTCATTATTGTTGTGAAGGGTTGAATGAAATTGCGTTCGCCTATTATCAACTTATTCGGGATTATTTTGAGAACCGTTATTTGAACGAGGAAACAAATGCCCACAATCACAAATTGTTTGTGGAAAATAATGTATTGAGTTTCTTTTTGCCTTACTACATGGTAATTGTTTGTGAGAAACTCAAGAAGCATGATATCGGTCTGAAAATGTATGAAATTATTTTCACGAAAAAAACCAGGTTTATCGCAGATTTTTATGTTAGATGTTTACTGTTTAATTTAAGGTTTTTCATTGACCATTTGAAACCTGAAAAGAAGAGTGCTTTTATTTCATTGTTTAATGACTACTTGCAATTTTTGGATTCTACCGGATATCGTATTTTAGAATATGATTTCATGAGTGATTACTATAATTATGGGGTGGAACAAAAATATACCTTAAAGCTTATTCAACCACTAAGTCCTGATGAGTTGGATAAATGTAAAGCGAGCCGTAAAGTGTTTTTTTACAGTGGATTTGCCGGAGTGAAATGGAATCAAACCTACAGTTTGACGAATGCCTTGGGTGGTTCTGAAACGGCAGTTGCTTACTTGACAAAATACTTGCCAAAGGATTATGAGATATATGTAGGCGGAGAAGTTGAAGATGAAGTGGTAGACAATGTGCATTATGTCCATCAATTTAGATTACCCGAACTGTTTAAAAACAATTCATTTCACACGGTTGTTATATCCAGATATGTTGGTTTCTTTGAAATGTTTCCATTCTATTCTAGTTTCCAAACTTTTATTTGGGCGCATGATACCTGCTTCAATGCTTATGGAGCGCAAAACATGAACGACTTGACAGTTTTGAAAAAATGGGAATCTAGAATCACTGGAGCGGTCTGTTTGACACAGTGGCACAAAGAACACATGTCAAACTTGTATCCTATTCTAAAGGATAAAATTCACATCATCAACAATGGAGTCAAGGTGGAAATGTTCAAGTATCCATTGACAAAAACTCGCAATTTGTTTATTTATACTTCTTGTGCCGAGAGAGGACTCGATAGACTCTTGGAATTATGGCCAAGTATTCTTGAAAAATTTCCAGATGCTCAGTTAAAGATATCTAGCTACAATGATTTCCCAAAGAATGAATCAGAGGTTCGCATGGTGGAAACTATTCAAACATTCCAAAATAGCGTGCAACATTTGGGTAAATTAGGACCCGAACAGTTGTACGAGTTGATGTCTACCGCTGAATATTGGTTGTATCCGACAAGTTGGCCCGAAACCTCTTGTATTACTGCTCTTGAAATGTTGAAATCAGAAGTCATTTGTATTTATTACCCTTGTGCAGGATTGGTAAATACGATGGATTCTTACGGTATTGCTATTAACCGCGGTGAAGAGATTTCCACCATTGAGTCATTGACAGAGGAGAAGAAACAAGAAATGAGACTACGCGGAAGAGAGTATGCCGAAACGTGTTCATGGGAGAACCGTGGAAAAACATGGTGGAAAATGTTTAAAATCGAGAGCGATGCAACAAATATTGTTTTAGAAATAACAGACGATGACAACGTTGAATCTCATTCAAACTACATTAAAGTTGTGAACTTGGAGAGAAGACCTGACCGCAAAGAAGAAATGACTGAAAAATTCAAGAATCACGGTGTCACGAATTACGAATTTATCAAGGCAGTTGATGGAAAACACTTGTTGCCAACGGTGGAATTAAAACGATTGTTTGAAGGAAACGATTTCAACTACCGAAGAGGTGTTTTAGGTTGTGCATTGAGTCATTTCAAGTTGTGGAAAGAATTGACGATGGAGCCCTTGTTGAATTATTATGTTATATTGGAAGATGACATTGAGTTCTCTGACAACTTCGATAAAAAATTACAATATGCAATCAGTGAGTTCAATGAGAAACAAATGGAATACTTGTATATAGGTGCAAATTCCCTCCGCACCGTAAACACTGACTTTGATAATTTGAAATGTGTGCGCAGCGATGGTGAACAAGGTGAGGGAACTTATGCATATATTATTAGCAAGAGTTGTGCCGAAAAGTTATTGGATTATTTCAATAAGAACAGCATGAAGCGCGCAATAGATTTTACCCCAGTATACAAAAGTATTTTAGATGGTATTTTTTATTTGAATGAATCGATTGTTCACACCTTTTCAATACAGCATCACGGTATCCATGTAGATTCAGATATTCAAAAAGATTATGATTTTGTTGATATGACTGGTGTGGGAGACCTGGATTCCGACGATGAATCGTGCGGACTGTATGAAGACTATTATCAGGCAAATTATGGAGTTTCCAAGTAATGTTTTTATTGTGAGTTTTCACACAATAAAAATGAGTTTATCTTTCGGTTGTGAAAAAGAATACTTGGAACAATCGACCGTTTTCTAGGCGATCTCCAAAATAATCCATTGACATATGGAAGCGTTTAGCATTAAATAGAATTAACCGGTTAAATACGTTTCCAACACGGTCTACTAATCGCCATTTGGTCATGTCTTGACTGTAGGTGTCGGTCAAGGCTTTATTATTCATTATTGCGGCGTCTTCTTCTCCCATAGTGCCGTCCTCAAATTGATAAAAGGCGGTTCCAGCGGAAAGAGGAGCGTCCGGCGTTAAATACAAGACCCCTGCCCAATTGTTGTATCCGTCGGTATGAACCCATGAACGGTCTCTCGAAGTCGTATATTGATAGGAACCGTTGTAAATCTTATCCGCATTTTCCGCGTTTGGAATCGGAAAATCAGTGATTCTTCCGCCAAAGGACAATATATACCTCTGGATAATATTTTTCAAATCTTCATTCGCGTATGAGATTGTTCTTTGCCCCGGAAAATTACCCCGCACTTTGAATTCCTGAGTCAGTATAAAGTTTCTGGTTTGCATCGGGTTATTATAGAAATTGTCAACGACAATCATTGCTCCTTGAGGGGGCCTGGAAACTTGCGCAGTAAACAGTTTGTTAGCCATTAGAATATCATTGGTGATTTTCTCCACAGTGTCCTTGCCTATTTTTTCGTTCGTGGCGGTTTCTTTCTCCATTTTACTTGTTCATAATTTGTATTTAAATCGAAATATTTATTTTGTTCATTATATGTATAATATGTTAAAAGAAATTGTATTGACTGCCGTTTTGTTGGTTGTGATTGACTTTGTCTACCTTACAACGATGACCCCCCTTTTGAACAAACTAAGTATCGATGTTCAGGGGTCTAAAGTGCAGCTCAACCTCTATGGAGCTGTCTTGTGCTATATTTTCCTGATTTTTGGATTGTATTACTTTATCATCAAAGACAAACGAAGCATCATGGACGCCTTTTTACTCGGTCTCGTTATTTATACCGTATACGAGTTCACAAGTATAGCATTCTTGAAAAACTGGTACTGGAGTGTCGCCATTATTGACAGTCTCTGGGGAGCGACATTATTCGCCATCACTACTGCGTTGGTCTACAAAATATCAAAATTAAAGTATATTTGATACCATGTTTAAGGAGCAGGGAATGGTCGTTGATTCTTTTCAACGGTCAATGGCACAGGCATTAACACAGGCCCTCGTTCGAAAAAATTGGCCGTTGATAATTCCTTCAAGTTTGGCACCAAAGGTCCGGCTGGATTTACTAGATTGGTTGCATTGATTCCAAACAAAAAAGACTCAATCTCAATTGGGTTGTAAGATAATTTATTGCATGGAACTTGACCTGGATTTACACCATTTCCGGGTAGTTGAGTAGTGTATGCTGCGCCATATTGCGAGTTGGGGTATAATGTATACCTCTCACTGTCTCGGTATTGTCTTTGTTCTAAATTGTAGTTTCCAATTGTGTTCAAATTTCTAGTAGATGCCATGTTATAATAGAAGAATAATATAATTTTTCAAAATTATACTATTTCATTTTCTGTCTACATTGTGGCGGTTTGTTGTATTTTTTCGTTGAAATATGTCATGTTCTTTAATAGTCGCTCTTTGTGTTCAGCAAAATCATCGTCGTTTACGATTTTCTCTAGGATTGCTTTTCCTTCTTTATATTTTCCCAACCAAAAACAAGAGACCGATAGTTCATCATACAAATACTTTTCATACGCTCTTTCATTGATAAACAGCATGTATTTTTTCTTGGCATTGACTAGTTGAATCTCACACGCTTTCAATAAAATATCGTATGCCTTGCTCCATTCTTTTTGGTGGTTGTAAAATTTACCTAAATAAAAATAAGGTTCTGCTCTATCAGGAAACATCTTTATTGCGATTAAATATTCGTTTTCAATTTTTTCGAAAGAATAAGTTCCTAACATTTGAAAAATGTTTCCCAGTTTCAAATGGGATTCGAATACTTCTTCTGCCCAAGTGTCTTTCAATCTCAAATACAACGAATACCATTTTGCAGAATTCTTGAAATCGCTGCAGTCATGATAACTCTGTGCCGTGTAAAATACCGAACGATTATTCAATCCGTCCGGGTCATCTATCAGTGTGTTGAAAAATTGTTCTGTCAATTTCAACGCGTCTTTGTAATATTTCTCGGGGTCCGAGCTTCTGTTTCCAGTGTCTCGAGAAATCATGATGAAGTTTTTGTGCGTCAAGGACCCCATTCCCGAATATTCCACAGTGTCATTGTCTAAACATCGAATCGTCGTATGGGCTACTCCACAAAATTTCCAGTGAACCTGATTATAAAACATGAGCGAAACTTTGTATTTAAAAGTCGAGTTTTCTCCTCTTTTTGCCCAACATTGATACTGTAATTTTCCGGCGTCCTCGTTTGTAAAAGAAAAATACCCTTGTATCAAATCGTCTGCGTCTAAATGCAAAATATAGTCCGACTTTTTGTAGCAGTGTTTGAATAATAATGTCTTGTTTACATCAAAACCAACCCATTCATCTTTGTGCAATTCACCCGGAATCCCCTTTTCCTTGAAAAAAGTCTCTACGATTTCACGAGTTTTGTCAGTTGAACCCGTGTCAGAGACCACCCAATAATCAATGTATTTATACACTGATTCGAGAGTGTCTTGAATACAATGTTCTTCGTTTTTACACATAGTTGCAAAACATATAGTCGGCCTCGACTGCTTAAATATCGTTTTTACGCTTGTTTTATTTTCTATATTCTCCATTGGAAATTATAGAAAATAATGTTTAAATTGTTTTCGAATGTGAAACTACACTTTTACCTATATTTATTTTTCCAATACTTTTTTAAGAAACAACAGCGTATTCTCCGATATGGTATTCGTCTCCATGAATTCACACATACATTTATGTATGGCAAACAATGTGTTATACGAAAACATCATGACAAATCCAAACTCTTCATCATTCGACAACATTTGGTTCGCCAGTTTCATCGTCAAGTCCGTAAAATAATTCTTCACTTGTGGGAAAAGAGCCGCAACCTCTTTTACAATTCGGTCCTCGTCAAACTGTTCTAGACCGAATATTTGCAACAACTCTGCCCGATACAACCACTCCGCACTCTCTTCAGGATAGTCGTCTTCTCCCAAGATATCCAAATGCGTTTGATTGCATTCACTCTCCGGCAAGAGTTTCCTCAATTCGGGGTCATAATAAGGGTAGCTGCATATTACTTTTGTGTTGTACATTTTCAACTAATACAACATAAAAGGTTATCTCTATATGTCTATTCAACACTTATCTTTTGTGAATTGACGGTCTCTGGTGAGTTCACGACTAGGAACCCCGCCGCGCACCCATCCTTCAGAAGCGATGCCTTCCACGGAATAAGCTGGATTTGTCATTCTCTCTTTAATGTCAGCCAACAAAGGTGTTTGGTTGTATGGTAAATAGGATTGCTCGGTTAATTGGGTAACACTTCTCTTGTTGGTAATGGTCTCGCCTTGTTGTATTTGTGCTTCTAAAATAGGGCAAACTGAACCGCGTCCCAAGTAAGGAACGGTGGCAAAAGGTCGTTGAAACAAGTCAATACGGCACTTTGGATTGGTTTGAATGCTGCCAATCATCAAGTTTGAATTGTCGTCAATGTTGCAACCACCAGCACCACTGTTGTAGCCGCCTTGGTAAAAAACGCCTGGTTGACTGGTCGCTAAATCAATTGGTTTTTTCATCGAACAATCCGAAGCAAAGTAATTTTGTAGTAGGTAATTGCAAGCACTCATATTCTGGATACTCTCTTGGTCTAAATAACAAGGATCATTTCCAATACGGGACATGTTATCAAAGGTATAAGAAGAAACATTTGCCATATCTATATTATACCCTACATATTATTTTTTGTAAAATATTCCACTAATTTAGTTATCGCACTAATACAAATCATAACGGAAATTATCTTTGACACATTGAATCGTGTCGCCATCTTTACATGAAGGCATATCTCCATATAAATAATTCGCAAACGCTCCTTGATCATTTGGAATTTTGGTGTTGGGTGTCGAGTAGTATTGCATCATTGACTGGTCAAACTCGAATTTTTCTCCTAAATCCCCAAAGAGCTGTTTGTTTGTGTTTTTGATTCCAGGGTTCAACGACTGAATCATTTTTTTAGTAGAATTGTTAATGTCTTCATATACTTCGGTGTTGAATGATGGTGGTGCGGCCTTTCTCAATGGATTATCTCCAATATCGGTGAGAAGCACATTTCCTAGAGGGTTCTTCTTGGTCGTCTCCACGAAATCACTTTTCAAGTATGTCTCGAGTGTCTCCGGGTTCAAAATGGTTTGTTGATTCAGCATCTCGAATGGAACTGGTTCATTGTTGGTACTGTCTCCACTAAATCCTTCCTTTTTGTTTGTTTTTTTGTAGTTGTAGTAAACAATAATGATGATTAAAGTAGTGATACCCAGATAAACAACTTTGAGAGACCTCGTAATCAAATATCCTAAAAGAGTCAATAATATCACAAAACGGGAGACCGCATTCAACTTTTCCTCAAAGCTCATTTCATTTGTTGGAACCACTTGAAGAATGACTTCTTTCTTAAATAATATTGTCGGTGAATTCAACCAAAATGAATTTGATATTGTCATAGTATATTATACTATAAGAATAACTTTATTTTCTATACAACAATTCAATTCGCCCCACCCACTCCTATTTTATTTCTTGCTCTTCTTCTTTTTTCCAGTAGTGGTTGGCTGTGGTGGAGGTTTTGCTCCTCTTGGCGTCTTTTGCGGCTTGTCTTCTCCACATAAGGCAAGCAATTCTTCATCCGTAAATGCCGGTTTTGAATTGAGAATTTGCTGTTGCATTTTTTGTTCCTCCATTTGTTTTTGTGCTTGTTTCTCCAGCGACTTCTTCTTCATTTTTTCCTTCATTTGCTCCATCTTGGTATACTGTTTCAGTTTGTTCTCCATTGCGTTTGTATCCATGCGTGCATTTCTACCCATTCCAGGAGGCATCATTCCAGACATGCCCATCTTACTCAACATCTCTTGAATATTGTCCATTCCGGGCATGTTCTTCATCTTACTCATGATGTTACTCGCCTCCGACATCAACTCAGATTCTTTAATTTCTCCCGATTTGATTCGGGTATCCAGCTTTTCTCCCACATTTTTTACTAAACCCATCAATTTTCCTGGATTCTTAAAGAGCGTTTGGAAAACATCCTTGACATCTGTCATGTTCTCCAAATCAATATCTAGATTTTGTGCCGTCTCTTCCGCAATTTCTCTCGCCAAATTTCCTAATTTACTATCCAACATTCCTGAAATATGACTGTGTATGTCATTCGCGGAAGGCATGTTTTCCATATTGATTCCTCCTCCTTCACCTTCACCAGAATTGCCCTCGCCAAATACATTTTGCATCTTTTCTAAAGTTTCTTGTAGTTTGTTCTTGAAGTCTTCTTCATTCACAGATTCAAATAATTTAGCCGTGTCTCCCAGAGATGTTCGGTCCTTTACACAACCTATGATAGACAATAATATTAGTTGAAGATATTTCCATAAAGTCTCTTTTGTTTTTTCACTAATGTCGCATGTCCATAAGTATTTGAAACTTATTCCAGGTAAAAATTCTGTGTTGGTGATGGAATCCTCCTTGAATATCTCCTGGTTTTGGTATAAAATATCAAAGAACCTCTCTGGAAAAACTGAGAGACAATGGTTAAATACCAGCTTTAGCTTCTCCGGGTCTTCTGGTTTCCACCATCTCTTGACAATTGCGTCATATTCCGGAAAAGTATTCAAAATATCTGAAACGAAATCTTTGATAATTTTGTGAAATTCTTCCGGAATCTCTGGTTCTGCTTTATTTTCTTCGGCACTCATTCTATATTTGTAGTATCAGAATATTTATTTAAATCGTGTTTTTAAATAAATATTATTTGGAAAACAACTCTATTTTACTTTCCAATCTGTTCATAAAGAATCGAAAGTTTCTTCAAGTTTTGAATGTACTTCATTGATTTTCCTCGGTCTTCCTCACTCATCAATCTTATCGGGTTCCTTAAACGGTCGATAGACTCCATGATTTTTTCGGAATTTTCTGCCCGTTCTAAATCATCCTTGTAATCTTTGTTGATGAAAAACCCAATATCTCCTGCATCTATTTCTGTAGCATACTTGTTTACAACATAGGATGACCATATTTTAATAATCATTTTTGGATTGGCTTTTCGAATCAACGCTAAAGAATTCTTAGCCGCTAACAAATCAGTATCATTTGGAAACACCAGAATAATATCGTCCACGAATTCCATAAAGTGATTGTTGAAAGCAGTTAATATGCTAGATTGTTGACTCATTCAATTATATTATTGGATTGTTATCTTTTTAAATGTTTTTTTCACAAAAATCATCTTCTTCCTAAACCCTGCAACTCTTGTTCACGTTGTTGTTGAAGTTTTTCAACTGTCAGGTCCCCGGATAGTTTATTGTTTTTGTAGTCATGGTCGTCCTTTGGTGTGGTTATTGTATCAACATAAGACAATGGCACATAATTATGCATTTGTCGCATACCTCCATTTCCTTTGGCCGTCAAATCTTCGGCGTCCATGTCCAAAAAACTAAATTGGTCTGAGGCAACTCCACAACCACCACCGCCGCCAAAAGAAAATGCCATGGGTTCAATGTTGTTTTGTGTGGCCTGTTTTACTGCCACTTCTTGTTTTGGCTTCATGTAGTTGTATATGTGATCACCGTAAAGCACTCTGTAGTTATCCGACAATAAAAGCAATGCTGGAACCTTCATCACATTTTCAGGCATCACTATTCTTTGACCATTTTCCAGAATAATATAAGTTTTGTTGTCTTTTCCTTTTTCTCTCTTGTCGATGCAAATAAAATGAAATTCTTGACTGACTTGTGTCTTGGACAACACCTGTAGTAATTTCTTGGAGTGTTCGCAAAAATTCGAATAATACAGTATGGAAGACATCTAAACTAATAGTATCTTTTCGATTTTTACTTTTAACTTATTTTTGTTAAAACTAAATAAAATTGAAATCAAACCATCTAAATAAAATCCTTGTATAATATAATACTAGAATGAATCCACAAATTGACAAGCCAGTCGAAGACGGAGATACCATGACTTTCACCTTGAGTGGTGTAAATGTAAGTATTGCAAACTCTATTCGCAGAACCATTTTAAGTGATATCAAAACCGTTGTATTCAAGACAACTCCATACGAAGAAAACAAATGCAAAATTATTGAGAATACAACTCGATTCAACAATGAAATTTTGAAACAGCGATTGAGTTGTGTTCCGATTTACATTCGCGATTTAGAAATGCCTATTCAAAATTATCTTATGGAACTAAAAATGGAAAATACCACTGATACTATTATATATGCTACAAGTGGTGATTTTAAGATTAAAAATTTAACCACTGACCAATACTTGTCGGAAAAAGACACCCGCGCAATCTTTCCTCCCAATGATTATACCGGTTATTTCATTGATTTTGTCAGACTTCACCCAAAAGTTTCCGAAGAACTGCTAGGCGACAAAATACACTTGACTTGTGAATTTTCGATAGATACTGCGAAAACAGACTCCATGTATAATGTTGCGTCTACTTGTTCCTATGGAATGACAGTTGACTATGTTTCTCAAGAAGAAATACTCGGTAAAAAACAACAAGAATGGAAAGACCGCGGATACTCGAAAGCAAAAATAGAATTTGAATCCAAAAACTGGAAACTTCTAGAAGGTCTTCGCATTGTGAAAAAGGACAGTTTTGATTTTATTCTGGAAACCGTCGGTGTTTACGATAACCGAGAATTGGTTCGAAAGGCATGTTCGATTGTAATTGAAAAATTAGAAAATTTGGACACGGTTATTGAAAAAGATGAATTAGAAATATTTCCATCAGAAAATACTATGAAAAACTGTTTTGATGTTATATTGAAAAATGAGGATTATACTGTTGGAAAAGCTATAGAATATGCCTTGTATTCAAAATACTATGAAGATTTGAAGACAATGAGTTTCTGTGGATTTAAAAAAATGCATCCGCACGATAGCGATAGTATTATTCGCGTTGCTTACAAGGAACAAACCGATAAAGCTGTAGTAAAACAAAATTTCAAATCAAGTATTTCAGAATTGATTTCATGCTACAAAAAAATTGAGGACAAATTTTAATATCGATGTTAGTCGCTTTATTCATTCTTTTCTTGAACTGAAATATCTTCACGCCTTTTTCTCATCGGGGCGCTTAGTGTATAAAAAAGCCTTCCGGGGTCCAAGTTATTTACATAGTCTATCACCACCTTAAAGTTGATGTGTTCCCCTTTTGGTTTCAGGTCAGTTGTGTATTGTTTGTGCAACTCGAACATATGTTGCCTGTATTCAATTGGATATTCGCTGCCGTGTTTTTCTTTTTTGACATAACAAGAAATATAATTGGAATAGAGTTGTTTCGTGAAATCATGAACATTTTTTCTGAACTTGGAAAAGTCTGTTCGATAAGCGGGCATTTCTTCCAAAAATGCCTTCATTTTACCTTCTTTTTTCAAGCACAAATACTGATATTGTCTCTTGGCTTCTACACCCTTTATATTTTTACAAAATTCGTAGTTTGGATTTCTTAACTTGCATCGTTCATTTGTAGTTGGGTCTCGAATGACTACTCCCATGATATCATAGGGTGTATTCATTGACGCATATTTGTCTTTCAAGTCATCTAAGGTTTTCCACCCGGTATACTTCTCGGGAAAACGAACATTTGTTCCTTGAAAGTCCTTCATTTTTTCAACGACATTCTTGTCCAATGGAAATACATTGGTTGTAAAATCCTCAGTGTTGACAATTTCATATACTTCAATCAAATACAGTTGTGGTTTGACAACTGGAACAACTATTTTATTTTCGGGGTGCTGTAGAACAAAACTATAACAATATCTTCTTTCTAGAGAATTCAATTCCAGATTGCTTTGTTTCAAGGCTTCTATGAAAAGTTTGCGGAATCTGGTAGTGTTGGATGTTTTATCAACTGAAATATCACCACCAACACTGTTTCTGGTTGCGATTTCCCATGCTCCGTCTAATCCAGCGGTTTCGTCCCAAAATACATTCATCATAGTTCCTTCCACGAATTCTTCTGCTATTAAAGAATCCGCAATCGGTTCTTGATACTTGGATATGAAATCATCCGTTTTTATGCATTTTGGAGGAGCAAAAGAAACAACCTTGTTCGCAGAATTCACAATAATAGAACGGCAAATTCCAGTGATTGAAACCGTGTCATGAGTTAACACTGACTTATCATAACGAATTACCTTGTAGAATTGATTATTTTTCGATGTATATTCTACTTTGCTTACTTTTAGTGATGTTTGGGCTTCTTCATTGACACACTCTTTGAATCCGGGTATATTCGAAACAATATATAAATTACTAGCCGACATTGTTATTAATACACATCGGTTTCTCTTTATATTTGTTTTTGTTTCTCTTTTCGCTTGTTGATTTACAAAAATTTCTATCCTAATAATAGGAAACATGTCATCAACTGAAATTGAAAAAACTAACATAGATGAATCAATCAAACCTGAAGAAGTGGTGGAAAATGAAACAATAGAAGGGCCAGAGCCAGAGCCAGAGCCAGAGCCAAAAGAAAACACCATTCAGCTTCAATTGGGAGATATCATCCAGATTGAAGACTCTACAAATGATGTTCTAAATAAACATTCCTTTTTGATTGATTACATTGATTCCACTGTTTTAAAACTCATTGATGTCAAGGAATTCAACCGAGTTTCTATCAAAATCAATGAAGACGGAACATTAGCAAACAAAACCATTGAAACGATTGCACTCAAACATAGAAATGAACTACTGGGATATGCCAGACAAAATGGACTACTTCCACGAACATGGGTCAATGTGTATTTTGGAGGAGACACACCTTTAGTCATTACTGGACAGATAACTAATTTAGAGGAAGATATGATTGAAATCACTACTTATCCAGAAAAGGACGTCATTTACATCAACTTCGCATACAAGGGAATTCCCGAAGACTTGCCCATTGAAACAATTGAAATCCGTGAAAAACCAGAATCCATTGCTCTAGATACCGAAAAGGAAAAGATGGATAAGGTTGTAGAAGGAGAGAAGGCTGAAGAGGGAGAAGAAAAACCAAATAAAGAGGGAGAAGATAAAGAAGAAGGAGAAGAAGAACAACAACCAGACGAATATCCCGAGGATTATGATATTCCATTACCGGATGTTAAAAACGCCATCAAGGAATTCATTGTTCGCGCAGATGAAATTCAATTCGGCGAATCTGTTGGAAGTATCAAACAATTTGAGGGCGTCGATGTCTCTCAACAACGATACAACATTGAAACACAGACCAACGACCTTTTAGAAGAGTTGTTGTCCAAGGTTCCAAACAATCAACGAACCGCATCGGTTCTTAAAAATATTCACACCATGATTGAACGATTTCAACAATTAAGAGAACAATTCTCCATTTTTGATGAAAACGGAAATATTGAAAAAGCCTTTACCAAAGACGCCAATTGGAAACCACTGGCAAATGATGTATATAAATTGAAAACCTTGCTGTATTGGCTTATCCCCGTCGCCAAAAATATTAAAAAGGTATACAATGCGACTTCTTCCAATGCAGAAGGCGAAGTCATCGATGTTGTAGACCTGGACATACTCCAAGATGTGAGAGAAATGTCAAACCTGGTTGAAAACTACAAATCCAATGATTCTCCTCAAGAACAAAATAAATATGTGACTTTGTACGCCGACTTGAATCCTTATTTGACTCCTTTTCAGGAAATCAACCCCGACTCCAGAATTCAGTTGTTGACAGAAAAAGAAGTTGCAAATGATTTGAACATGATTATTGATAATTTGGGAGACTTGTCATCTTCCATTGTGGAAAAAGATTTCATCAAAACCAGAAAATTCGTCATACAAAAATACAATCTGGGCTTGAATCGGTTGAATACGATACAAATGACCGGTAGTAAAATGATAAGTCAGGTGGTAAAACTTACTCAACCAGACACGGTTGCTGTCAAATCTATTATGACATTGCCTGAACCCGCCATTAAATTTTCACATATTAATCTCCCTGCAACCAATATTTTAGACAAGGCAAACTTGAACATGACTTTTTTGAATTATTGGCAATTGTTGAAACAAAATACAAGTGTCAATAATGTCAAAGTGGACAACTTGACAAAAGACTTGGAAGTAGATGAAGACAATTTCGCCAGCGTCATTTCAAATTATGTTCTTGCTGGAACTTATAAAAATGGTGAAATGATTTCCAATGAAGAAGCTGACGAAGAAATTGGAGAAGAAACACCATTTGTTCAACCAGGTTCAACTGATTTGTTCAAAAAATTCTTAAATGTAATTGTTCCAAAAACGCGCGTTTTGTTCAAGTTGATTCAAAAATACATTACGGACAAACTTTCTCTCGTTGATGTGGTTGAATACCTGGAACCTTTTTTGGTGTATCGCGATGACTTGACATACAAACAGTATGAGGATATCAACAAATTTTTACAAGAAAAGATATCTGCCTACAACAAAAAATATATTGAGAGAAGCAAGCTGTTTTCTAGTTTCAAACAAATGCAAGGTTATTCAAAACCACGCAACTCTAATATAATCAAAAACTTATTAAAGTCTTCTCCTGATGACCGAAACATTTTGGAAGACTATGGTGATAAAACGGCCAAAGAAGACAAAACTGATTTCACTACCGACTCGGGTACACTTTACACAAACTCCGAATTGCTTACTAAAATGACCATTACCGATTTTGGAGACCTCTTCAATACCGCGATTTCTCTCGAGAACTTGAATTTGATGTTGCCAGACAAATTGAATGATATTTTGGATGCACAAAAAGAAAAACTAGAAAAGGAGATTGTTCAGGAGGAAAAAGCGGGAGAAAACAAGTGTATCGCCTACACTATTGCCAAACAATACAATTCACCTGAAGAATTGGAAGCGGACAACAACAAGACCATTTACTACGACAAAAAATACGATGATACCCTCTATAGTATTATCGAGAAATACGAAAAGGAACAAGCCCGAATGTCTCCAAAAGAATTTTATGAATTCTTGACTAAAAAACTACAAACTTCTCTCAACATCACCCTTGACCGAGCGGAAAAACTGAGTGACACATTGATTCAAGGTGTTAAAAAGGTGGAAGAAGGCGACTATGCCATACTGTATAATATCGGAGTTGTCGGTGCTGACGGAACCAATGGCAAGTTGAGTTATTACAAGAGAACCGGGCAATCATGGGTCCTCGACAAGGACGCTACTGAAAATATGTTTGCGAATTCGGCCGGGTTACTCTGTGACTTCCAAACAGACTGCATCCAAGTAGAAGACAAATATAACAACTTGTGTGAAACATATGACTTGAATAAAAAGTTTGTCTTGAAAGACGCAATGAAAGACATTATCACTGAGTTTGACAAAAAATATGAGCAAACGAGAGAAGAAGCCGAGTCCAAAATGAAAAGTCTCATGGAATACTACAAAACAAATATTGAAAAACTTGTTGCGATAGAAACCTTCAACCGTTTCAAATACAACAAACAAAAATATCAGTTAGGGTTGCAGTCTGACGCAGAAAAGGGTGAAGATATTCTCGTCTCCCCTTTTTTCAAGTTGCGCGATTTGATTTTGGGTCAACCCGACTTTGTCAAGAAACAGTTTGACATTATGCGTTTTTGTCTGGAGTTTACTAGAGAAGCCAACCTCAATTCTTATACGACGGAAGAAGATGCTCACTGGAGATACTGTATCAAAACCAACGCCAAATTGATTCCGGTTTTTTTGTATGATTTAGCGAGCGTCTACGAAGAAGACAACCCTGAAAACTATTATCTAAAAATGGAGGAAATCATCAAATTACAAGGCGTTTTGAGTGATGACCAAGATGCCCTCGTAGACAAGTACAGTGGATATGTCATTAAAAAGCGTGATTTTGATATTGATGAAGGATACGAAGAAGGATTCAAGAAGAAGTCGAGAGAAATGATGGAGGCCGACGCAGGAGACGCCATTCTAAGTGGTCACGGTGAAATCAAAAAACAAGAGAAGCCACAAACACCCGAGACGAGAATCATGTCGAATATTATCAGTGCTCTCTCTGGATTCATGGGAATACAAATGGACCCAGCGCGCGAATTCATTATTCAAATCGCTTCGAATGCCTTGAGTTCGGCGTTGGTCCCTGAAAAGGATTATCGTGTCAAGGTAGAAGAAATGGCCAAGAAAGGCAAAACTCTCCCTGCCTACAAGGTCATATACAACCAAACCATCATGTTTTTAACCTTGGGCGCATTTCTAGTGGCCATTCAAACCATGATTCCATCCATCAAAACCAGAAAAACCTTCCCGGGTTGTGTCCGTTCTTTTGACGGATTTCCATTTGATGGAACAAGCGACCTGAGTGGATTGAATTATTTGGCGTGCGTTGCCACCAAACTTCGGGCCAAGACCGAGCCTTGGAATATTGTTCCAAGCAAAGAAACGGATACTGCAACAAAGTTGAAACTCTTTATTGAGACCTACTATTTGTCTACTCCAGAAGTCCAGAATCGATTCGAAGAAAAATCATTGTATTTGTTGACCAATCCGTTCGACAAAATTCCAGAAGAACATAATGTCGGCAAATGGCTTCAGTTTTTACCTCCACTACAGAATTTCAAAATGAAACAGGTGAGCAATATTTCTACCGAGTTCAAAAAGAACTTGCTATCTGATTTCAAGAGTGCCTCTACCCATCAACGAGAGAAAGTGCTGGTCGTTCAGTCCAAAATAATCATGCTTTCTTTAGAGTTGCAATATTTTATTCAGAAAATCGTCGAAAAGAAGAAGTTTTTATTGGGTAGTTCAAGCAATGAACCCTTCTTGGAGAATGCCTGCTGCAATGAAAAGGGTCAGTTCTCTACCATTCATTATTTCGAGAAAGAAGATAGTGGAATCACAACCAACAATGAAAGAGTGATTGATTTAACAAATCTATTTGCCGATATAATGGCTCTCTCTCGCGCTCCTTATTTGTTTTGCCGTGAAGACTCAAAGGTGAAATATCCGGCACTGCCAAAAGACTTTTCAGAAGAGACAATTTATCGCGCATTCATTGTGTATTGTAAATTCAACTCTTCCATTCCAATTCCATCCGATTTATTGCCAATCTGTGTCGACAAACCGACCGATGTTGCGATTTCGTATTTCAGTGATTCTATTCATGAAATGATTCGCAAATTGAAGCAAGATGGTCGAGTATATGACCAACAAAAACTGTTGCGCCTCTTACAAATCGTGAATCGAAGCAACATTATTCCGTTGAATCCCGCGGTCTTGTCACCATCTGCGTCGTTGGCTCCCCTCTTGAGTTCCGTTATTGAGGCCATTTCTCTTGACAAAGAAAGAGGTGCTCTTTTTCCTACTGAATTCGTGAGCCATTTGATGAAAATAATGGACACCTACGAGCAAACTGTCATGGAAGACACTGAAGATATGCGTTCATTCAAAAACTATTTGGCCAAGAAAACTCTGAGTATGAAAACTGAACTTTTGGATTTTATTAAAGCGAATAGTCAATTAACCGGGCGCAACTTTAAAAAAATACAAAACACCCTTTATAAATTGATGTCTTGGGAGAAAAGTGCCGAGTTCGAAGGAATTAGCGATAATGCCGGATACAAGAATATTCAATTTGTACGAGATTACATTTCCAATTTTACGAATATTTTCCCCAGCATCATTACAAATCATGTGGACTATTCATCGATTAAACTACCGAATTACTGGAAACTGTCGGAATACCACAAGGTAGATATAAACAAACTAATTCATGAATACTATTTCAAACTACAGGAATTCTACGATGATGGTGTTCTCTCAAAGGTGTTGAATGCGGTTCCGTTAATGACCGCCAAGTTGTTAATGATTGCCAATGCGACGCCTTATTTTACCGCGATTGGAGAAAAACACACAGTATTTGACGAGAAAACCACGAAACTCTTGTTTGAGTATTACTTTTTGCAATGCTTCATGACATATATTCGATTGGGAGAAGACGAGGCCATGGTTATTCGACCGACTCGAGAAGGCACTTATTTAGAAGATGAGGAGAATGTAGTTACCACCGAAAATGAAGCGCTGGAGATTGACGCCCTGAGACAAGAACCACAACAACTTTTAGGAAATCGCAAGAATCTACGAATGCGATTGGCGAAATTATTCGTTGCCTACTTGGACATTATGAGCGACCACAAAGAAATCGTCAATGTTTCCTATGAAAATGTTATGGACGCTGTATTCAAATCCAAAGAGCGAGAGAAGGACACTTTTACCGACCGGTTGAAAGGTATTACAGACGAAGCGAGAAAAGTCGATACTACGATGAAAATAAACAAATTAGGAGCTTGGTCCAAAGGTCTTCAAAAAGGATTGACAAGCTATGTTGCCTCGAATTATGACGAAGAGCGCGATGAAATGGACAAAATGGCGCAAATTGAAAATATGGTGCGACGGAAAAACGCGGATGCGGTCAATGAAAACATTGACCAGTATATCGAAGACGAAATGGAAGAGATGCGTCGCGCAGAAGAAATTGACCGTGAAGAATACGATATGAGCGGGTTGACTGAAGATTATTACGATGGAGATTATTTCGGCGCAGAAGAAGAAAACTGGGACCAATACGAATAAAATATTTCTATAGTATATGGAACAACAACCAGATTTAGAAAATATTGTTCGAAAGTATGTTGTTCCGATAAATGAACTTATCAAACTACTTATTAAAAAAAAAATAACAGGATTCAGTCAGCAAACCAGAAAACGATTTTTTGTTCAGGACTGTTGTTCTCCAGCGGTATTTGATTATTTGGTTTCAATTATGTTAGAGTATATTCGAAATAAAAGGCTTGATAACGGGCATTTATTGTCTGAGTCTAAAGTTACTATTTCTGGAGGCATCTTGGCTATTTTGTTTTATTATTATCAAATGGTTCTTATCGAAACATTGTCTGAAAATCTATTGAAACCAACAGACATGAAACAATTTGGAATGGATAGATACAATGTTTTTATGCAGCTATATCCTCAACTCGTGAATGGTGATAACTTATTGGACGCTTCTATTCGCCAAAAATTTTTGGGGTTTGCTTCTAACATTCGCGGAACATCTTCTATCCGAGTCCCAACTGGACACCCCGAGGAAATACAACCAGAAACTATTCCACCCGCCACTACTATTGGTGTCAAAAGAAAATACCCAGAAGTTGGTGGAAAGAAAAAACACAGAAAAACGAGAAGAAAACACAAGAGTAAAAGGGGAAAGACTTCGCGTCGTGCACCCCATAAAAAGTAATATACATAACGGATACTTTACTCGTTATGTATATGAACTATAGTTTTGAAATCACTCATCTACAATGCCAAGATGTCCACCACATCTTTACCTTGAATCACTGTATTTACTAACAAATGGTCAATCACTTTATTCATCTGGTCCATTTTCTCATTCAAAATATTTTTTGCTTCAAAATAAGCATTCACAATCAAATTCAACGACTCCTCATCGAACTTCTCCTTGGTTTTGTCAGAATACTTGTCTCCACCTCCAAAAGAACGCCCTACAAAGGGATTTCTCTCGTTGTCTACATTTTCATTGTAAAAAACTTCTAGCTCATTACCCATTCCAAAATTACCAACCATTCGTTGAGCCAAAGAGTTTGCTTGTTTCAAGTCTTGAACCGCGCCGACCGAGACAAAATTATCACCATACATGATACTTTCAGCGGCTTTCCCGCCAAGTGAAACGATTAACCTCTTGTATAATAAATCCTTTGTATACAATCCACTCTCGGTTATGTTTTGATATTCACTGAAAACAGTAAACCCGCCGGCTCCGTTATAAGTACTCTGTATGGATACCTTTTTCAAATCAAAGTATTCACTATAGGTAGCAGCTAAAAGTGCGTGTCCGGTTTCATGAATGGCCACACGACGAATCGAATCTTCATCTCTCGTATCTACCTTTTTCACAATACCCACGATTAGTTTATCGAGCGCGTCAAATATGTTTTGTTCAGTTATCATTGTATTTCCGTTTCTTGCAGCATATATGGCCGCCTCATTCAACAAATTTTTCAATTGCGCCCCGGAAAACCCGGTAGTTGCTTCCGCCACTAAATCTAGATTAATGTTTGAATCTAGAATCTTGTTTTTTGAATGAACTCCCAAAATAGCCTTCCTCGAAACGCGGTCAGGAAGTGATACTGTTATCAGACGGTCAAACCGACCGGGTCGTAACAAAGCGGCGTCTAATACATCTTTTCGATTGGTTGCGGCCATAATAAGAATACCGTCATTGTTTCCAAAACCGTCCATTTCGGCGAGCAACTGATTCAAGGTTTGCTCCCTTTCATCGTTGGCCATGTTGATACCCGCGCCTCTTTGTCTTCCAACTGCATCAATCTCGTCAATAAAAACAATACAAGGTTTATTGTCCCTCGCCGTCTTGAACAAATTACGAATTTTGGACGCACCCATTCCCACAAAAATCTCGACAAACTCACTTGCGGCAATCGATATAAAGTTTGCATCGGCTTCACTTGCGACCGCCTTGGCCAATAGGGTTTTCCCAGTTCCTGGTGGACCTTCTAGTAAAATACCTCGGGGTATTTCTGCACCAGCATTTTTATAAATCGTTGCGTTTTTCAAATAAGAAACGACTTCTGTGCACTCTTCAAAAATTTCTGGACTTCCCGCAAAACTGGAGAGCGAAATATTCGCCTTTTCAAGAACAAATTTGTCCTTGTTGAGCATGTTTTGATTGTTCATGGAACCAAATGGATTTGGCGGCATCGAACCTTGTCCCGGAGTGATGAAGAGAGAACGCACGATATTCAAAACAAAAGATAAAACCAAAAATGGAATGAAATAGGTGTCGAAAAAACCCACGATTTGCCCGCTGGTTTGTTGAAAGATATTTGGCGGTGGAACTTGAATAAATACCGGTTCTACATTGTTCTTTACAGATTCTTCAGTCAATGAATTTACCAGACTCGGCGAGATTGCGGTTAAGGAATAATCGCTGTATACAGAACCGGATTTCTCTGGAATTTCTGCAATCACTTCGGTTGAAGACGGATTGAAATAGATTTTAGAGACTTGGTGTTCATCTATTTTTTTGATTAGGCTACTATAAGGCAGTTTCTGCATGTATGGTTTGTATCCGACCATATTTTCAGTTGTCAGTGACGACACTCTTGTAAATGGAAATAGTATCGCTATTGCTAGTAAAACATTCATCATTATAGTAAATACAGTTATCCATCTTTAAACCCTTAAAGGTCTAAAAACACAACCACCCAAACTTACTTAAAGAAAACTACAAAGAACATCTGTTTCAAGCAGTATAATTTTACAAAAAACGAAATAGAAACTACAACATAAAATACTCAAGTATGAATGTCCTTTTACAAATATTATTTGTTGTTTTGTTTATTGAACCACTAAAAGGAAATACTCCCAACTGCAGACATTGCAAACATTTTGTGAAACCGGTTATGAATGAAAATATACACATTGGCGACTACTTTGGTAAATGTAAAAAATTTTTCACAATCAATTATAGCTCAAACGAATTGAGTTACAAGTTTGCATTATCTTCAAGAGTCAGTGACAAAGAATGCGGATTATTAGGAAGACATTTTGAACCAAGGAATGTGACAACAAAAAGTAATGAAGATTATCCACTCTAACTTAGGTGGTGTATTCAAGTAGGGTTTCAACTGTTATATTTTCTTAGACAATCACTCAAACTTACAGAAAATATTACATTTCTACAAAATCCGTTTTTTTCACAAAAATAATTTGTTCTTTAGAGTATAATAATGAGTATTTCACAAAGAACTTGTATTATTTTGTCTTCAACGGTTTTTGTCAATAGTTCAAAACACTACATTAATCATGTAGACCCAGACTCTAGGAAAGAATTATATTTGAAAAGTATTAAAAACTGGTTGGAAAAGACAACTTTGAATATTGTAGTTGTGGAAAATTCAGGATACCAATTTGAAGAGCTTAACGAATACCTTGAAAAATACAGAGACCGTTTCGAAATGATTCTTTTCAAGGAAGACGAACTGGAACAAAAAGTATTTGATGAATACGACTGTCGCTGTTTGTCTTTGAAAGATGACTACTTGTACACCAGTAAAGGAACAAGTGAAATGTTTTGTGTCTGTTATGTGAATGATATGTCACGGCTGGCGAAAAAAAGCGACTACATTATAAAGATAACCGCCCGATACTTTGTTCCGCAATTCCAAACATTTTTGGATAGTATTCCCGATGAATTCCAAGCGTTGAGACAAAACAACGCGGATAATTGTGAAATTGTCGGTTGCCACAAGGACTCTTTCCGAACCGTCTTTTGGCCCAACAATTTCCAGAATTTCAGTGGTTCGTATACACATCACATCGAATCAATGTACAAGGAAAGAATTGAGAGAATTGAAAAGGTAGTGGTGTGTGACCAGTTTGAAATAGAGCCCACCAAACAGGGTGGATATCAGACATTAAAAACTAGTTTGTAATGTAAATTATGAGTGTTGTAAATAATTAACACAAAATATTTTTTCATGTAATATATTAAATGAAAAAAGTAAGTTGGCTTGTCTTTGGGGTAATCGTTTTGTTCTTGTTGTATGTAATGTTTAGTGAAAAAGAAGGGTTTATTGGAAGTAAATGCATATTGTGTGGTCCTTGTAAAAAAGATGAAACAACATGCAGGATATTTGATGAGGCTGGAAACGCTCAAGATTTAACTTGTTCACCTAGTGGTAGTGGTATGTATGCACAGCGCAAGTGGGGTGGTAGTAATTGTACTTAATCTCAAAACTAGCTTTTATGGTATAAGTTAAAGAATAAGAGTTAGTTATAATATTCAATCAAAATATAAAATTTTTCATTTTGTATTTTGCGTTTTCATCACTTCCTCATAACCATTCCGTATTTCTTGATTTGGTTTTTCTGTGTAACTATGGTGTCTACGAGTGCATTATACTCTTTGGTAGTTAGAATACGCCTGGCCCCAGTTTTTGGATTGTAGAGTTTTTCTATCAACTGAACATGAAATCCCAAGACATGTCGGCTGTTGGATTGTAAAAGAAGGTTTCCTCCATAGGCTTCACATACGACGCCATTTGCCACCAAATGGTCAGTAAAGAAATTAGGAAGTGTGATGTGGTAATAAACGATTTCTTCATCGGCTTCTACTGTTTTCTGTTGGAATCCCATTTGTTTTACTTGAAAAATCTCTTTGTCATCGTAGAGAATACCGTGTTCAGGCGACAAGAACAAATCTTCACTACATTCTCGATTGTTTTTTCCGCGGTATCCTTTTGGAACAATGAATGGATTCGTGTTTTCTCCCGATTTGATGGTGAATTTATTTATTTTACTGATGGCAACCATACGACCATCGTGTGTCATGATGGTATCTCCGTCTTTCAATTCTTCCACCATTCGTTCTTCCTCTTGAGAGACTCTGATTTTTGTTCCTTGAAGAAAGCATGGAACATTGCCGCTGAAAGTAGCCGTCAAAGTGAAGTCACTGATGTTGTAACTGATGTAGTTTGACGCCGAGTCGGTATCGTATGAGAGAACCTTTGCAACATAAGTTCCAGAGGAGGATTCGTTGAAGGTTAAACTACCAGCAGAGTCAATGCTAACTGTTCCGTCATTGATTGCGTAGTTTAGACTAATAATTTTGTAACTTGTGCTGAATGAACCGGCATCACTCGTATAAATGCTGAGTTTTGTGGTAGCACTGTTTGGACTATATATGGCCGAGTTGAAAGCAGTCAAGAGATAAGGAGTGCTTGTATTGGTTAAATCAATATCAGTCCAAACGGAAGAACTTGATGAATTGGAGACATTTGTCAGATATGTCTTGGCATGTGTGTCGGACCATGTTTCTAAAGCGGCATAACAATTTGTGGTAGTTGCCGCAGTGCCTAGGTTTGTTCCACCAATGCAATAACAATTTGTGGCGGTGTTCTGAATGATAAAAGAGGAAGACCCAAAGATTCCTCCCGCGTTTGGACCACTAATTGTCCCTGTAGTGTAACAATTCACCGCAGCACCAAGTGGAGCTGCGCCAAAAATACCTCCACTATTGTTTGGATTGCTACTGGTAGAATAAATGCTACCGGTAGAATAACAATTGGAAACGGTTCCTGAACCACTAAACCCAACAATACCTCCTGAACTATAACCGGTAATATTTCCAGTAGAATAACAATTTGTAATGCTTGATGTAGGCGACATATATTGTCCAAAAATTCCTCCACTCTGATTGTTTTCAATAGAACCAGTAGAATAACATTTGTTTACGCTCACATTAGGTATGTTTTGAGCAGTACAAATCCACCCGTTGTCTTGCTTTAATGTAGAGTTGTTTGTAGATAGAATGCCTAAATTTTGAATGACATGCTGGCCATTGTCCGAATAATTATTAGAATTAAAATTTATTAATCCAGTATAATTTGTAATGCCATCAATCGTGATGGTATGGTTGTTTCCTTCAACGGTAAGACCTCCAGTAGAAGTGTCGTCGTTGTAGTTGATGTAGAAATAATTTGTAGCTTGTGTATTTATCGTAATGTCTCCAGTGAAAGATATTGTAACACCATTATCAACAGTCACAGTAATTGGAAAAGTATATGTATTTCCATCGGTGTCTGTAATTGTTGTAGAAACGGTTTGTGCACCGAAAGATACTGAACTTGATATGGTAGACATTGTGTGTTATAATTTGTTTAGATAAAAAATTCAAAAACAAATTATAATTTTTGCATTCCATAAGCTCTCTCAACTGCGGCTAAATGATTTCCGCATTGTTTGAAAAAGTTGTCTAGCCCTGCAGGGTCGGACCCTGTATGTATCAAATCGGGCATAAAAGAGACATTGCCTTTCTTATACATGAGTAGCGCCGGAATTCCATTGGTGACTCGTTTACTTTTCAGGTAGGCGTACAAATCAAAGGATTCATCGACATCAATGTCCGCACAAATCACATTCGCTGGACTGGATGCGAAAAAAGCGTCGACCACATGTTTAATGGTTTTGCAAGGACCACACCATGTAGCGCCTAGTTTGATGACGACCAGACCAGGGTTGACTTTCAACAGTTTCAACAACTCTTCGCGATTTGCGAAACTACTGACAATTTGTTTGTTCAATCCAGACATCAATATACTTGAAAATCGTGGTGTTTCTTTAAATTGGTTTTTCGGGAATATGTAATTTTAGGTATCTTTTCAAAGTTTAATTCAAGAATATTTGTATATTAAACCATTTATTCATTGTGCTATTTCTTGTTGTGTGGTTTGATGGGTAGTTTCCATAATTTGTGTAGGTAGTTGTTGTATATTTTGTGCAATTTCCATCATTTTTGTAGTTTGGTCTATCATTATTTTTTTGAAATCTTCATTTTGTTTCATCATTTCTAGAAACATTGTTGTAAATGATTGTTCATCAATTTTTTTATCTTCAATTTTAAGTTTGCACCTTTTTTTGTGATACCATAAACCACTCTTACATTTATAAATATTGTTGCATTTTTCACATGTAAATTTTCCCTTATCCACTTCTGGTGTGAACTTTACAAATTGGCTTATTCCAGACAACTTATGATGTTTCTGTGTTGAAATGTGTCTGTTCCAGTCGCTTTGTTTTGAGCATGTAAAAATACATTTTTCACACATAAATGGTTTCTTGTTTTCCTGTGTAAATTCTAAACATTTTGAAAGTTCTGTTTCAGAATTATTCAAGACGACATAGTTTTTTTATTAGAAACTTTAATTATTTTATGTTCAAGTTTTGTTTTTTTAGGTTGAATAGGTAATGGTTGAATCGAATTTAATGTTGCGTGTAATGATTCAAAGAATTCTTGCTCTTTTTTTCTTGCATCATAACTATTTTCGCATTTGAAAAAATGGACAATTTCCATGTTCCAGTTGTCCCAACCACCATTTTCTCGAATTATCTTATATAATTTCAAGTTGTGATTAGTAGAATTTTTATTTATACATGATTGTTTGTGAGCATGCTTTCTTTGAACAAAATTAGTAGTGTGGCCAACATATACTTCTTTACATGATTCTTCTTTACATGTTATTTTATAAATAATAGTATTTGAGTAGTCTATTTCTGTTTTTGGCATTGTTTTGATTTATATAATATCTTTATATAAGAATCTAATACCAATATTATTATAATATTATGCGCGTTTTAATACCTTTTTGAACCCAGATGTTATAAGATTTTTCATAAAATTATTCTTCGCCCATTTCATCTTTCAAATAATATTCCTCCTGAGTTGCATGATATTTTTTGGTGTGTCTCCATAATCCAGTTCGGTCATTGAAGGTTTTGAGACACTTTCAACATTCTAAAGAAATCTTATATGGGGTGGGCTTTTTTTGTTGTTATTTTGTTGTCATTTTTGTTGTTTTTGTTGTCATTTTTGTTGTTTTTGTTGTCATTTGACCGAAATTAGTGTTTGATTGTCATAATATGACGGTCATAATCTCTTTTATGTGAGCATTTAAAGTGACAAAAATCACAAGTGAATAGGTTTTTTTTGTATTATTATGTGTTAGTTGTTTTATTGTTTTGTTTGCATGTTCAATCGCTTCTAAATCGTGTTTTGCAGCGGATATTTCGATGTATAACTTTAAAAAACAGATTCGATGTGTGTAATAATCTTATAGAAAATCTTATAGGGCAATTTTTACCATCTTATAAACAACGCCTATTTTGCCCTGTTTTTCTTATACTTAAAAAGGTAATGGATTTTATGCAACGATAATGAAAAATTTTTTGGTGTTGAGAGCATTCCAGTCACACGCTTAATTTTGAAGGTTTTTCGGGTATTATTCTGGGTTTTTCCGAATTCATTTTCCGATTTCAAACTTGAAATTCACCTTTTCTTTACTTTTTACATAAACGTGTAAATCTCTTTAAGTATGAAAATCCGTTATATATTATTTTTGCGCAACAAGGTATAATAATTTTCTTGTAATATTCCTGGTCTTCAGCTTCATATCGTCATCCCATGCAACCTGGTTTGCGTATTTGTCGAATCATTTCCAAACAATTATCTATAAATTATTTAATAAATATCTTATATTAGAAGATTTTTGGTCCTTTTTCTAATTTTTGGTGGTTTTTAAGAGTTTTTGGGGTGTTTTTTCTAATTTTTGGGGTGTTTTTCTAATTTTTCGGGGACTTTTTCTAATGGGTTTATCCTTTTTTTTTCAGGTTAAAAAATGAAAATTTTATGCAGTGAAAATGAAAATTATTTTTTTGGTGTCGTGAGCATTCCAGTCACAGGCGTACTTTTGAAGGTTTTTTCGGGTCTTATTCTGGGTTTTCTGAAATTCGGACATAAAAAATGTCCAAATTTCATTTCCCGATTTCAAACTTGAAATTCACCTTTTCTTTACTTTTTACAGAAACGTGTAAATTTTCTTTAAGTAGGAAAATCCCTTATATATTATTTCGAACAACAAAGTTATTTCATTTTATCAATCACGACTTCCTTTGCAACATTGTGAATTATTTTCTTGTAGTATTCCTGGTCCTCGGCTTCATCGCGCCCTCCCATGGAATGACACACCATTCGCATGTATTTATCATGCAACTTGGTTTGCGTATTTTTCGAATCTGGATTATGGTCCATCCAACCAGGGATTTGTTTCACGTTCTTGGCAGCGATATACTTGATGGCTCGAATGAGCTTTTCCCTCGAAAAGTCATTTACCCAGACATTATTGTCTTTGACATAAAGAACTTCGCGTTTCACGTCTGTGCAATGAATCGGTCTGCGATGAACTTCTAACTCCATAAGATTCCGCATAATGATTCTGGTCATTGACTCCACATAACCATACTTTCCAAAATTCTCAAAATCGGAATGTTGAACTTTACAAAAATCAATGAATTCTTGGATATTCATAGCATCTTTGCAAGTTTCGTTCAAGAATATTTGTAGATTGAATTTGTTGTTCATTGTATTATTGTTGATTGTATTGTTTGTATTGTTTGTAACGACTGATTTTTCTTTGACCATTTCGAATAGTTGATTTTGAAGTTCTTTGTTTTGTTTCATAAGTTCCACAAACATTTCGGCCAACGACGGTTCTTCCACATTTTTATTTTTGGGTATTTCTATGGTTGTATGATTTTGAATTTCAGGGTTACACTTTTTCTTATGATACCACAATCCAGGTGAAGATTTGTAATTTTTGTTGCACTTTGAACACTTATATTTTATATTATTCCCCAAATTTGATGTGGAACTATCAGTAAAAACATTATGTTTTTCACTTAAACTCGTATGTTTTTTTGTATCAATATGCCTTTTCCAGTGACATATTTTGTTGCAAACAAAATTGCATGGTTTACATACAAAATTAGGAACTTGTGTATTTTCACACGCAACTTTTATATCGGTAGATTCGGTAAAAATATCTTTATCACCAAGTTGTTTTATTATTTTATTTTCAACAGGCACACTTGGAATCACTTTCGGCAATGGCTGAATAGAATTCAATGTCGAATGTAATAAACCATAGTATTCCATTTCTTTTTTTTTTGCTTCATAGCTGTTAGAACAGTTCAAATAAACAACAACTTCCATGTTCCAATTTTCCCAACCACCATGTTCTCGAATTGTTTTGTATAATTTCAAGTTATAGTTTCCAGATTTACTATCTATACATGACTGTTTATGCGTATGTTTTCTTTGAACAAAATTAGTAGTATGTCCAACATATACTTCTTTACAAACTTCATCTTTACAATAAATTTTGTAAATAACAGTATTTGAATAGTCTATTTCTTTTCTTGGCATCTGTTAGTTGAAGTTTATATAATTTCAATATATAAAAATTTCTAAATACTTTCATAATTATCTTATATTAGAAGATTTTTGGTCCTTTTTCTAATTTTTGGTGGTTTTTAAGAGTTTTTGGGGTGTTTTTTCTAATTTTTGGGGTGTTTTTCTAATTTTTCGGGGACTTTTTCTAATGAGTTTATCCTTTTTTTTTCAGCAAAAAAACTTTGAAAATTATGCAGTGAAAATGAAAATTATTTTTTTGGAGTTGTGAGCATTCCAGTCACAGGCGTACTTTTGAAGGTTTTTTTGGGTCTTATTCTGGGTTTTTCAAAATTTGGACATAAAAAATGTCCAAATTTCAGTTCCCAATTTCAAACTTGAAAATCACCTTTTTCTTGCCTTCCCCGATTTACTAGAATCACCAGAAATATTTTATTTGCGTTGATACATTGGAAACCGAGTGAGGAAAATAAGTATTTGTGGTTCTCCACAGCATAAGAAAAATGAAAATTGTGTACCCCTCCCTTTAAAAAAACTCGGGTTTTTCATTTTTTGAAGAAAAATGTCCAAAACCAAAATATCCTTTGAAAAATGATTCTACACTTTGCCTACAATTTCTTCCAATTCGGCAATATCAATCTCGGGTAAATCCACATGAGACTCCCAGAAATATTTGGAATAGGCCCAAACAAACTCGCAATCTATACTATACCACTCGGAATATTCTTTGGTCAGTTTTCGATAGAGCTTTTCTGGCAAAAAATGCAGACTATGCCGTGGTAAAACATAGCAGAGTTGCACAAGAGGAGAAACCGCGACATGTTTGTTTTCAGTGATAAAGGTGGTTTCAAAATAAGGCAAATATTTCATCAAATCGGTCAATAAAGGTGGATAATGATGTTGGTAGCACCATCTCCAGTCAGGACAACCACTCGTGTAATACTTGAGGGTCCATTCCAATCCTTGCATGTAATTTATACATATTTGTTTGCACCTTTCATCATCAATATCTATTTGAAAAAGCGACTTGTAATAGCGCTCTCTCCAACCATCTTTGTATGGATTAATATATTTCTCCAAGTCGCGCTCATAGGTCGGTATTGCTTCGAACTTGGCATACTTTTCTTCAGGGGTTTCCAATGAAAAAACAGCGTTTTTTTCTCGCCGGTCTCTCAACTTCATTTCCTCCTTGAAATATTCCTCTTCGCGTTGTTGCAAAAAAGAAATGACTTTTCGCAGATTCTTCCAGTAAATCGTTTTGCCGTCGGTCAAATATTCTTCCTTAGTTGAACCAATCGTCGCTTTGTATGCATTTATCAACTTGTCTATTCCGCCCGTTCGAATATTCACTGCTGGAAAATGAGGCATGAAATCATTCCCGAGAAAGAAACAAAGGAATATATAGTCGTAGACGCGGGTTTTCTGACCACCAACACCGTTGCTCATGTCTTCCGTAATGACAGAGGTCAAACGAGGAATGTCCATCAAGTAATGTTGATTTGGTTCCAATGAAGAATCAATACTTTTGATGAATTCGGGAGTTTCTCGAAACAAATAGATTTTTGAACAAATCGGTAAATGATTGATAGAAAGCATAATTAAATCTGCATCTAAACCGTATATCACCGTAGTTTTGTCCAGGTGGTCCAACCCGCAGTCGCGAATATGTTGGAATATTTTGTGCTCCCCTTCGCCGACTTCATTGCTCCCGGATATAATCATTTCTTTCAATCCATATTTACCGGCGTTTGAAAAATATTTAGAGACAGACTGGTTCAACTCTGTCATGAATACAGTTCCAGGAGTGATGGCAGTCGTGTTCCAAACATCGGTCTTCCCATTTTTGAAAATGGTTTTGGATATCTCTGTTTGATACCAAGACTTGTATCGCCTCTCGCGTTGTTGTTCCAGTTTAGCCACGGGGGCAACACCATCAAATGCCACAATAACCGTGTTGGTCGGCATGATTATCTCCATATATTCCTCAATTTTAGCAATGACTCGTTGAATAATGATTCGATGTTTATCACTACTGGATTCGTCAGTAAAATTAATAGCGCGCACTGCATCATAAATGATTGAGTTGCAGTCCATGTATAAATTATCGACCGGCATTTCTTTTTTTACAAATCGGCGAATAATTTCGCGATGATTTTTAACAATGTATGAAAAATAGCTAGGAATACCCATTTTAAGCTTATTATAATAACAACAAAACTGTTTAAGTTGTTGAGGTATTATAATAATCATACAAATATTATAGTTGTGTAATATAGGCATGGCTGATAGTAAAAAACCAGAAGAAAAGAAGATTTCGGGGAATGATGTTTACGCAATTCTAGAGAAAAAAATAGTCTTTTTCAATGATGTTATTCAAAAAACATTGTTGAATGCTCAAAAAAATAAAATGTTGGACATTTTAGCGACCAGCGATGTTTCTTCTTGTGTCGCTTCATTAAAATCGTTAAGCGAAAAATTACGAAACTTGAGTGATAATATCATGTTGATAGAGACGGATACTGCGATTCAAACACTCCAAATCATAAACAATGAATTATCGGGAATTATTAAAGTATACGGAACCGACTGTTTTGAAGATTTGGTTTCCATTTGTTATGGGACACAAATAACATCCTTGCTGGAAACGGCGGAAGAAAAAGACAAGTATGATTTGTTGAAAAAATACTTTCATCCGACCAGTTATAAAATCATTGTGAATGATAGTCAATCAAAAAAGAAGGATTATGAGAAATTCCCAATAAACATGGAATGTCAAGAGATTACCTCAATTGTGGCGGATTTTCACACGAAAGTTCATGGAATGAAGGTCAATATTGTAAACACGAAACAAAATAAGTATATGGTAGTTCATGGTATATTGGACGATATTGTGCTTGAATTTATGAATTACAAGTTTATTTCAAAGAAACATGTAGATATAATGAAAAAGATTCCGAATGAACCTGACTTTAAAACGGAGAGTTTTGAAAAATTCGTGAATGCGCTTGACTTGAAAGACTACTGTATTTGTGAATGCGGTGATATTTATAACAAATTCGTAGGTTCGTTGAGTAGTATGAAAATGTCGAAACAAAAAACACTCCCCCAATTAATCAAAGATTTCATAACAAGTGATTTATACGGCAAACGATGCACTCTGATACAACTACTCGTGCATTCGACCGATTATGAAAACAAATATATCGCTTATTTGTTGTATGATTTGTTATCGAATGAATCCGGTGGGTCCATTGATAGCAAAGAACAGGTATTGTTGTTTGATAGTTTTCCACTGTCAATCAAACACAATTTCAAGGACGCCATGAAAAAGACGGTTCAATATACTCAGGATTTGTCGAATTTTGACATGAACAAAATACCATTAGAACAGCAAATATGTTTGATGAAGACGAGTGATTTGGTAAAGGAGAAGGCAATGGTCAAATTAAAGGAAGTGAAATCAAAGTCGGAAGATTCCGGGTCAAAGGCGCGCCAATATTTGGAAGGATTATTGAAAATACCGTTTGGTATTTACAAAAAGGAGCCAATCTTGTATACAATGAGCCAGTCAGTAAAACTGTTTAAAGAGATGATTGATGAACTGGATACAAAAGATATTTTGAAGTTGAATCTGTCACCATTGTTGGAGAAAAAGGAAAAATATACCAGTATGGAGATGATTCATTACTTGAATTGTATTCGCGATTCTAATGCAAAGTCGTTTATTGAACTGGGTGTAAAAGACAAAGAAGAGTTATTGAAAATAATGTTGGAAATCAATAAATTACGCAATAAGAAAAAAGAGCCAGAATTCAAGATTGTAAAAAGTAAAAAGGCATTGAAATTACAAATATCGGATTACTTGGGCAATTGTGATGCTGATACAAAAAAAGAATTATTCAAAACTATCAACCATTCTCTTCCAAAGGAATTTTCCAAACGATTAACGGCGATTGATACCAACTTGACCAGTATAAATTCTTATATAAAATCGGTAAAAGACACCCTGGATGCGGCGGTGTATGGTCATGAAAACGCAAAAAAACAAATTGAGCGAATCATTGGTCAATGGATAAATGGTGAACAAGGAGGATATTGTTTTGGGTTTGAGGGACCTCCCGGTGTAGGCAAGACTTCTCTCGCCAAACGCGGTCTATCCGATTGTTTGAAGGACCACGAAGGTATCAGTCGACCATTTGCCATGATACAGATGGGAGGTGATTCGAACGGTTCTACTTTACATGGACACAACTATACTTATGTGGGGTCTACTTGGGGAGGCATAGTTCAAATACTCATAGACAAGAAATGTATGAATCCAATTATTTTTATAGATGAACTGGATAAAATTTCCAAGACAGAACATGGTAAAGAGATTGTAGGCATATTGACGCATTTGTTGGACACCACCCAGAATGATTGTTTTCAAGACAAGTATTTCTCTGGAGTAGACCTGGATTTATCGCAAGCCCTCTTTGTTCTCTCTTATAATGATGTGGACCAAATTGATAAAATTCTCTTGGACAGAATTCATCGTATTAAATTTGGTCATCTTTCTCTCAAAGACAAGTTGATTATTTGCAATGAGCATGTCTTGCCGGAAGTATATAAAAAGATGGGTCTAGAAGGCATGATTTGTTTTGAGGAAAGTGTATTGACATTTATCATTGAGGAATACACCTGCGAGGCCGGTGTGCGCAAGTTAAAAGAGATTTTGTTTGAAATCGTGGGAGAAATCAACCTCGACTTGTTGAAAACCAATAGTATCAGCGTTTTCCCGATAAACATCACGAAAGAAGATATCAAAACAAAATACTTCAAAGACAAGAGAGAAGTGAAAATACAAAAAATTCACGAGAATCCAGAGGTGGGTATTATTAATGGACTCTGGGCAAATGACGCGGGTCTAGGTGGAACATTGCCAATTCAAGCCAAATTTTATCCGGCAAGTGAGTTTTTACATTTGAAACTGACCGGAATGGTGGGTGATGTAATGACGGAAAGTGCGAATGTAGCCCTGAGTATGGCCTGGAATTTGACTCCGAGAGAGAAACAAGAAGAAATCATCAAAAAGTATTCGAATACGGGGTCAAAAGACGGCGCCATCTGCAACTACGGAATCCATATTCATTTTCCAGATGGAAGTACTCACAAGAACGGACCTTCAGGTGGTTCATGTTTGACGACAGTGGTGTATAGTCTCTTGAATGACAAGAAAATCAGGAATGAAATCGCAATGACGGGAGAAATCTCTTTAGATGGGAGAATTACTGCCATTGGAGGGCTAGATTTAAAAATCCTAGGAGGAATCAAAGCCGGAGTAAAAACCTTTTTGTTTCCAAAAGAAAATGAAAAAGATTATGAGAAGTATCGAGAGAAATACAAGGATTCACTGGTGAATGATGGAATCTCTTTTTATCCAGTTGAACACATATCTAAAGTATTTGAACAAGTTTTCGATGAATAAACAGTATACCAAGAATGAATAAAATCTTGGTGTATTGTATATGGACAATTCAAGTTTAGGAGGAAAATCAAATATGCCATTGAATCTATCAAATCCATTTGCATTGATTACATTCTTGGTGTTTTATTCGCCAATCATTATCGCGACATGTATCTTTAGTTCTTCCTTTTTTTACCAAAATTGGGGAGGCATTGTTTACTTGTTGTTTTTAATAGGTGTATCATTGTTGAGAGAGGGTATTATTTACTTTATTGAATCAACTTCCAAAGAAAAGAAACCCAAGTATAAATCCATGAATGACATTTGTGATATGGTTCAGTATAGTTATTTTGGAAATATCGGGTATAGCATATTTGTATTGAGTTTTACAATCATGTATGTATGTTTACCAATGTTTCTGGAGAACAATGTAAATTATTTTGTATTTATACCGTTACTCATTTATTTAATGACAGATATTGGTATCAGGTCTTTCAAAGAATGCTATAGTCCACAAGATAAATACACGACTATTTTGTTCAACTTGTTATCAGGTGGAGGAATCGGAACATTAATGACCGGTTTGTTGTATAGCACCGGGGCATCTAAATATTTAGTATTTCCTAATGGGGACACCTCAAGTAGTAATGCGGAGAAGTGTTCAATGCCTTCTAAACAAAAGTTCAAGTGTTCTGTTTACAAGAATGGGGAATTGGTTGGGCAAACGAACCAATAAAATAAAATATTGCGTTAGTATAATAGTATGGCTAAACCAATGAGGACTCTTTTGCTTGCATTTTTTGCGATGTTGTCGGTGATTGTTCTTTTTTATTATATTTCGGTTCGCGAATATTTCCAAATTCAAACCGAGAATGGAGTGTCTATTTTCTGTTGTGACAATAAATGTTCAACGACAGTTTGCAATGAACCAAAAGCGGTCATTAATTTAGTTTCGCAATCAATGCCAGCAATGGGAGCAGTTGAATCCGCGCCATATTCAATACTCGTTTGAAGAGAATATTCTTAGTAAAAAGCGTGAATGTTCTCCATCAACCATTTTCTTAAATCATTCGTAATGATTTTTCGTTGGAAAGAGTCTGCTAAAAGTTTCATGTTTCCTTTGGTTTGAAAACTTGTGACGAATTGGTTGAATACCGAAACCAAATTGTAGTCGGCATAAATGTCTAAATCCCTGAGCGGATAGATGGGTTTGTTTTTTCTTTTGTTGACGGCATTGTGAAAAAACCACAACATGTTTTTAAAGTCCGTTTTTGTGCGGATTTGACGGAAGTTTACGCGATTCATGAATTGCGTTGCATGCTGTGCACAATCGGGGCACGGTAAGTTTGCGCAAATACGGCGTACAAACTGGAATAGTTCACCGCCGATTTTGTGGTAGGAGTCTTCCTTGATTTTTTCAGCTAATGTATGAAATAAATTCCAAACGGCAGGACCCCAGATTTCTATTTTCATTACAAAGTATATATCTATGTAATAAAAAATATAAAGAATTCAAACAATATTCTATTAACTGAATAAAAACATGCTCAAATATATTATTGAGGGAGACATTGATTTTTATGAAGAATTGTATAAATCAATGGATACTACTTCTAAAGAGGATAAAGAAGACGTGAAAAAATGTCTGATAACAAATGAGCCATTACAAGAGAACCATATAACGCTGAATTGTAATCACAAGTTCAATTATGTTCCCCTGTTCAATGACATTTTAAATCACAAAAAGAAATACAATATTATGGAGAGAAAGTCTCTTGCAACAAAAGAAATTCGGTGTCCTTATTGCAGAAACATACAGAACACTTTACTCCCATATATAGAAGATATGGGAGTGCCAAAAATACATGGGGTGAATTATTACAGCGAAGACAAGAAAAATACTCATAATTATAATTTGTACAAGGATGGTTTTGTGAATGGTACTTGTGAATACAAGAATATTATTGAATTGAATGGAGAAATCATAGAAACGGGTTGTTCGGTTACGATAGTTAAAAAGTTTGTGATTGATGGAAAAAATTATTGTCCTCATCACAAGTTGCTTATGGCAAAGAAACACATGATGCAGAAGAAACAAGAAGCAAAGGAAAAAGCGAAACTGGAAAAGCAACAGGCGAAAGAAAAAGCGAAACAGGAAAAGCAAGAGGCAAAAGAAAAAGTGAAACTAGAAAAGCAACAGGCGAAAGAAAAAGCAAAGCTGGAAAAGCAACCGGTCGATAAGGCCCCTAAAGAAAATGTGATTTTACAACAAGGCCAATGTTGTCAGTTGTTGAAAACGGGTCCAAAAAAGGGTTCCCCATGTTTACAAAAAGTGCATGAAAACAATTTGTGTTTAAGACATTTTCATTTGACAGAAAAGAAGTAAAACAATATAGAATTTTTTTGTTTTGATTATATACAATAATAATGGAAACAAAAGAGGAACTAATCAATAACATTAAGGAATGGATAAAGATTGACAATGAGATTGTTCAACTACAAAAGGAGATAAAAGATAGAAAAAATATGAAAAAGAGTTTGACGGATACTTTGATGTTGACCATGAAGAATAATCAAATAGACTGTTTGGACATCAAGGGAGGTCAAATCATCTACAAACAAAACAAGGTGAAGAAGGCCATTACTGGAAAAACATTGATGAGTATTTTGACGAAATATTTTGAGGACAAACAGGAGAAGGCAGAGGAGGTCACCAAGTTTATTATGGAAAATCGTGAGGAACAAATTAAGGAAGTCATTAAACGAAAAATAGACAAATAAAATAAAACTGAAAACGGGTATAAAAACAACTATTGAAACTAAATATTAGTGATGAATCCATCGACGATTAATAATAGTATTTTTGACAACCGATACGATTATTATATGAATATTGAGGACAGTGAAGACCAAAACGACGACTATTTGAATGAAGAATACATGGACACCCGCGAAAAGTTGAATGAAATGTTTGAGATGGAACAAGAATTTTTGACTCCATTGAATCAAAAACCCTATTACAATTATCAAGGGTTGAGTCTTTTGAAAACATTATTGGAAGAAATTAATCCTTTTCAAATCAAGAAAATACAAATTTGTCCATTCAATGTGAATAGTAGCGGCAAACATTCGTTCTTAGAATACATGTTGGTAAAAAATAAGTATTTTGTGGATGATGAAATACATCTAGATAATGAGTTGAATTTTTTGTCAGTTCCGTATGTGGTGGGTTTGAATATTATCGGATACTGTAAACAAGCTTTGGGTATTCTTTTGATGAGAACAACCGATATGAAATACAAAGGATATATTTTTGAAAATGGAAATGTATTTGTGTTTTTTGATGTTTCAAGGCCAGTAGAGGAGAGAGCAGTTTACAAAGACAACTATACAAATGGACATTTTTGCTTGATGGACGAAATAATAAACAACTCGGCTATAGAAAACAATCCAATAGGGTCTTTTACTAAGGAGTTCTTTTTGAATCATATAGATTTGGTTTTTTTGAGAGATATTGAAGGTGAAAATATAGAATTGCCGACAGTAGTGTATGCGGGAACAACTACGAAACAAATGGAGTTTGAATCGGTTTTTGGTCATGCTCGTTTGGATTCTGGAGCGATTCTGGGTCCACAATATTATTTCACAAACTATGAGAACTCCCTGAAACAAGCGAGTCAGGCGGTGACTGAATACAAAAACAGAAAAGGAGACCTGGATAATATTTCAGCAGCGATTGTTCGATTTGCCGTCTTTTTGGGAAAGATAAATGTACCGACAGAATTACCAAAAAATGATGAAGAACAAAAAGAGTGTTTAAAAAATTACGACTCGGTATTTTTAAATGATTTGCATAACTTGGATGGTCCAGTTTGGGTGCTTACGAATTATGAACAACAAATACCAATTTCATATATGAAGGTTAGAGTATAGTCCGGCAATTTCATACGCCATTTTCTCGTTAGGGTGGTCTTCTCCACCCTCACGAGTATCTCCAATTGATTTCGGTTGTGGGTTGTATTCCAATGCGTAAACAGTATTATTTGAGGCGTAGATGGAAGAGTTCGCGTCTGGATTCGCGCGAATATTATCGTTGTTGGTGCGTGTTCCAACGAGACTCATATGATTTTTCGCATAGTATTTTTCGATGTCTTCGGGGAAACATTTTTGGTAGACATGAACCTTTTCGTGGATTAACAACGACACGAGTGAATTGTTTGGACTATCACCGACTAAAGCGGATGGTAGGATAATTACATTTAGTCGAGTATGTGGTAGACCTTCTTCATACATTTTCTCGTTTACACAACCAAACACCCAAGAAATTTTGGTCGCTTTGTATCCATGAAACCAATCGTAACGAATATTTTTGAAAAAATTGTCGGCCATCATGGCACATTTTGAAATACTTTCTTTTTGTTGTGGCGTGAATTCTCCGACGCTTCTCTCGATGAGTGAATGGTAGTCGCCTATACTGTTTATTTTGCGAACTTGCATGTCTTGTTTAGTGAATGATTTGTAGTAGTTGTCGGGGTCTTTGATTAAGAAGCTAGAGAGTTGATTTTTGTCGAGGAAAACAATATTTCGGCTAGTTCGACTTGAAAAAATAGCGCATGCCAAAATAACGAAAACACAAGCAACAATGTATATTTTATTTTTCAGCATAAAAAAGTATTTACTAGAATATGGTAGAAAAATAAAATAATTTTTCTAAACAATATACAACAATGAAAACCGGACAAATGATAACTTTGATTGGGTTTTCCATTTTAATCATGTATGCCCTTTCACAATTACTGGGCTTTTATGGTATCGATTCGAATGTCTATGGTGTATATTTTGTGTTTTATGTATTTATTTTACTCTCCATAATGATATTGCCAAATCGATAAATTTACACACTTTCACAGACACTTTGTTTTTGAATAATTTTTGTTAGTTTTGATAATTCGATTTTGTCTTTCAAGTTATCAATAATTTCATTTTCCAGAGGTTCGCGGTTGTTCAACCCATAGAATATTTTCTTGAAATCCGTAACTGTTTGCTCATTCGTTTCGTCAATCTTTTTGATAATGTTTTCTTTGATAACTTTGTTTTTGATGACATCTTCCATATTTTTTTCGACAATATCAGTGGTGTTCCATGGGTTGATGAAATTTTTGGTAGGAACCAATGTGTCGCATATTTCGGGTTTGATGATTTCATCGTCTTCAACATTCGAAAAATTTGCCTTGAATTGCGCAATAATTTTGTCGGGAATAATCGGACTGGTTTCGATAAGACGGTCGAATTCTTCCTTGCACATTTTAATCATGTGTTCAACATGAATTCTCTCCTGAGGGTGTTTAGAGATTTCAATTTTGATGTTTCGGTAGAATTTATCCCAGGCAATTCCACTCACTCGATGGGATTCGTTGAGTTGCGTTATTTTCAAGAATTGTTGAATGGTGGTAATGATTCCTGCTAAAATATTGAATGCACCTACGGCCATGACATAGTAATTTTGGTATTCCAACGGAACTCTTTCTTGAGCAAAATTAGCAGTACCGGTCAAGGTCGATATGACAATTACTGGAATGGTGTACCACGCGTTCAGTCTAGAATACATGATGTTTGCTTTTGAATGAAGCCATCGATAACACATGGCTTTATCGGCCCACTCAATGAGTATTTTTTCGTGCTCTGGTGTCCATTGAATATTTTCGTTGTATTGAGATTCACTTGGTTCAGTTTTATTATTTGCGAAACTATCCATTTGTGAAATATTAAAATATTTTTATTTGAACGAATAAATATATTTTCAAACTTTATGGACGCTCATTTTGTCAAGCTTAAACAAAATTTTTCAAACATTGTCTCTGAAAAGGGAGAGGTTGTTTTATTATTGGACACTTTGGAGAAAAAAATAATGAAGCTAAAGGAGGTTTATGATGAATTCATAAAGAAAAACAAAAACAACCTCTTTGTTTTTGGATTGGACTCGTTTCATTTTCAAAGCAAGTTAATTGATATGGAGCACGAAGATATGAAACGAATATTTTATTCAATTAACAATCGGATATATTGTGAGTATTTCAAATTGCATGGCATCATAGTTGATTACTTGAAAACTATTTTTGGTGAAAAGAAAACAACCGTCATCATAAATTCCAACAAGTCATTTCCGGTATACAAAGATTTAGAGCCATTTAAACAATATAGCACTGAACATCTTGAAAATATTCATGACAATTTGATTGTTTTTTTGAATGAAATCAACAACTATGTAATGACAAAAAGGTATGAACTTGACTTGAATCGAGAGAAGAAAAATACTGGATTAAACATTGATAATTTTGTTTATACCTTTGAGTATGAAATGGTGGTGGTGAATGAGAAATTGAAAATGTTTGTGAGTTATATTGAGTTTTTTCATGCGTTACATTTCAAATACATAAACACATTTTCAAAGAAAATCGAATTGGTATTGAATCAATTGAATCATGACATTAAATTCGACAAGAATCAAGAGAGTTCAACAAATGTCAAAGAAGTCGTCGATGAACCTGTGGTTAAAAAGGAGAAGAAGGGTTTTTTCAACAAGCTAAAAACCGGAATCAAAAAAGTTTCAAGCCTACTTGATATGAATAGTAAAATGAATACAGGAGAAGAAAGTTCACTCGATTCAAGCGAGAATGATTCTTCCACCGTGTCTGATTTGTTATCATTTGATGAACCAGTTGTTAGAATAGAAAATAATAATTTTCCAGATGAAGCAGATAAAAATGATGAAATCAATGATGTTATGAATGATATTATTAGTGGAGTAACTGAACCAAACAATGAAAATCAATAAAAGTCTGAAAACATAAATTTCGTTTAATAATCAATAAATAAACTTACTCATAATTTGTCCCATTCTAAATGTTCACAATGGGACGAATAAAGTAAAATTAAAAATGTTAAACTATTGTTTATGTCGAATCAAGTGTTCCACCACAACTACAAATCGATTTCCATTTTCCATTTACTTGCCTACTATTACAGTTACTCACTCTCAAGTTGGAATAAGAACAATCCCCATAAACATCCTCTGCAGTAGTACCTTTTATTATAAGTTTTCCCATAGATTTACAGGCATTCGTTATATCTGTTATTGAATCTTCTTTATTTTCATACAAACTCGAATTTATAGCTGTACTGGTTGTTGAAGGACAACTGCCGTCAAACCCATCCTTCACCTTGTACGCGCCCCAAAAGAACAAAAAGAGTAAAATCAGACCTCCCACCAAAATAAGCATGTTCAAACCTGAGACCTTTTTTGCCATTTATATAAGAATGATAAAAAAAGAGTATGGTTGATTTTTAATTCGATTTTTCCCTACTCTAAATCTTCAAAGCTTTAAGCAGTTTTGATTATACAAATAAAAATTGAACTAAATATAACGCCCTAGATACAACTAAAGAACCAAAATGGAAAAACGCATCAGCAAAAAAGTCGAAACATACATTACTACTTTCAA
>JACCEE012712256.1_pt1 | contig 96780 bp, 77 predicted proteins | sample 7449931 | NCBI WGS metagenome assembly JACCEE01 (sample SAMN15323457, study PRJNA562643) | freshwater metagenome | isolation source: river surface water | place: USA:Blue River Watershed | collected 2017-08-19
AAAACTCGGTGATTGTCATGGATAACGCGACTTTTCATAAACGACAGGATATTCAACAGGCGATTTGGGCGGCAGGGCATATTTTGGAATATTTACCCCCTTATTAGCCTGATTTAAATCCTATTGAGCATAAATGGGCGCAAGCTAAGGCTCTTCGTAAACAACAGAATTGTTCTATCGATGAGCTCTTCTTACTCTACACCATTTAGTTTTTTTATAGTACGGATACTATAATTTATAAAACGCACGGTGGAATACGGCTTGCGCCTATTCCACCCTACATTGGGTTGTTTATTTCTCGGCAACCTTTGCAATCGCTAAAGCGATTACACTCCTCTTTAATCAAATTAAATGACGACACGCTCTAACGTACGACGCGCTTTATTAATCATTTTGCGCATGGCTGTCGTGCAAGTTTGCTCATTTAACCATTCATCACAAAGATTTTGCACAAAAGCAGGTTGGCTTTTACTGGCATCATTGAGCCAATTCGCAACACTATTTTGTACATAAATAGCTGGGTCGTTTTTTAATGCGTTGAGTAACGGTAACGCTAGTTCTGGGCGTTGTTTAAGTAATTCAATATGTTGACACCATACGCCGCGTGGGCGCGTACTTTCTGAAACAAAGCGGCGTATGCCTTCATTTTCATCACTCGTCCAATTTTGCAAATAAAATATTGCTGTTTCAACTTGTTGCGCAATGTCTGCCCGCACAGCCATCCATGCCAGTTCACGCACGCCAAAATGTGTATCGGCAGCAAAGGGTTTAATCGCGGTTAGTTTATCTGCTAAGGTGAGTTTTTCATCAAATCCCACTAAATAGCAGGCAATACAACGAATTGCATCCGCTGGATGCGTTGCAAGTTGTTGGTGTAGTTGGTTAAAATCTTTGCGATGATGGAGTTGTAAATATAAAGTTTTTCCTAAAATTACAGTGGCTTGCATTGCGGTTTTTTTGGATAAATTTTGTAATGCTTGTAAACAAGGTTCAATGCAGTTTTCCAGTTGTAACTCAGTTAAAACTTGCTGAATTAGTTTTGAGAAATCAATGGCTAACCATTCTGTTAAATTTGCGGTTTCTAGTTTGCCTTGATTAAGTTGTTGCAAAATGTCGGGGGGTATATCGCTGATTTTGCGCGCGCCTTTGCGGATGATGGGAGTATTTTTCATGGCGTATATTGTAAAGCAAATTCAAATGAACAGACCTACTAGGTTTTAAAAACCTAGTAGGTCTTTGTTTTCAATTTGAATATTTCATCAAACCTAGTTTAATTAGTAATGACATTTGTTACTGAACCACAATCAGGTACAGTTAAACCAATATCTTCAAAAGAATCAAAGCTGATGCTGCAATTAGTTGTACTCCCAAAAACTGGTAAATTAGCTTGCGTAACTTGTCCCGCTGTGCGCAAGGGAGAAGTGGTCGCAACAACTTGATTAGCTGGCAAAACTGCATGATTTTGTAAGTTATCTAATAGCGCGTCCATCGCTTTATTAAAATAATAAGTCATTGGAATTTGGGTGCTGAGATTAAACGTTGCATTCATGCCATCCAAGTGGTTCGCATTTAAAATTTCTAAATAGCGCACTGAAGCATTTACGCCTGTCCGTCCAACAACTTGAGTTAAAGCAAAATATTGCCGTGCATGGAAATTAGCATTTGCTAACGGGTCATCACGTCCTTGCACAATTAACACGGGTTTGTTGCGTAAATCTGCGCTCGCATAAGTCGCTTGTACGCCTGATTGCACTTGTAACGCTTGTTGCGCTAAAGAGCCTGCTAATGCTAATCCTGTTGTCGTCGCCGTCGTTGTGGTCGTCGTTGTCAGCGGTGTAACTGCGCTTAATTGGGTATTTAACGCTAATTGCCGAATACAACTTGCACCTGTTAAATCTTCATCTGCAACGCTATTGCTGGATAAAGTATATAAATAGTTGATACCTTTACCAGAATTTCCATTATTGTTAATCAAACTAATGGGGCTAAGTGTTTGTGTCGGTACAGTTGTTGAATTAGACGGTGGCATCCCATTACTACTTGCGAATTGGCTTGCTAACTCGGCTAATGTCAAAGTGCTAGGACTGTTTGCAGTGCGACTGCCCGCTAAACTGTAATCGCATAAATTATCTACGATGCTAAAACGTCCATAACTATTTGCCATGTACATTGAATTGGCTGCAAAATAGTGAGCAGAATAGTAATTGTGAGCAATCGCGTTGACACTGGAAATCACGCCGAAATTAATTAAGCGTTGTTGTGCTTCTTTCACTTGTTCCGCTAAAGTGCTAGAAGTCAATAAGTTAGCGGCTTTTAACGCGGTACAACGTCCTTTTGCGGTGTTGCTATCGGTAAATGTTGCACTGGCGCAGGGTTGGTATAAATTGATAAAACTCATTGCGTCTAAAAAGGATTTTGCATAAGTGGTGTTATACAATACCCGTGAACCCTGTTGAATCAAAAAGCCTTCGTTTGATAACGTTTTACGCACGTTGATAATGGGATTTACAGCGACAACGCCATCAATCCAGCCTTGTGAATCTTGTTCGCCTGCGCGTAATACTGCGCCGCCCGCTGTGCCTAAACCCGCTGCAATTACGACGGTATTAGCTGAATTAATCGTGACGCTGTTACCATAATTTTCGCTCATATTGAGCACATGAAAAGCGAAGTTTACGGCTTCTAAGACGTTTTTACCGCCATTTACTTCTGGATTTTGTTGTGAATGGGCTGCTTTTACGGCAACCCGCGCTGTATTCGCACTGCTATAGCTGCTTAAATCACTTGTACCGTTACCTTGTGCGGTAAAATGTGAGGTAACACTGCTTGAATTGACAATGCGTGTCCCATTTAATTGATTGACTGAATTTGCCGTTAAATCATGTAAACCGATACCCACGCCTTTATCGGTATAAGCGACGGCGCAGCGATTTTTTAATCCCCATTCCCCCGCTAAAGCGACTCCGCCATAAATCCCGCGCGCTTCAGGCGAGGCTGTCACGACGATACAGGGACGGCTCGTGTCAAAATTTTGTGGAATTTGCACCATCATTGCGACGTTTTGCTGATTTGTGCCTTCATCGTAAAAGGATAAATATTCTTTACCTGCTACCATGCCATTTGTTGCCGCAGTGGCAAAACGGGTAGGAACGCCTGCGCCGTATAATGTGCCATAACCCGCAATGGCGCGAGTATCTTGGTTCGCGCGGTATTGGGTGATAATTGCGGCACGGCGTAATTCTGCGGCGGTCGGATTGGCGGAGTCTGTATAAGTAATGCTGCTGCTGACAATGCCAGTTTGTCCTGCGCCAGCGGTCAATAAATCATCGCTAATCCCATCATAACTTTTCATTACTAAATTGTTACTGATGGAAGAAGGAACGGTAAAAGGATTGGTTTTAGAGGTATTCGTATTTGAACCTGATGAAGAGCCAGAAGAATCACTGCCGCCGCCGCCACTACTGACTGCTGCCACGCCTGCAAGTACGCCGATAACGGCTAATACAGTCCCCACACCATCTACACAGCCATTGAGCAATAAAGCAAAACTTACCAGTGAAATAACGGCAAGTTTCCGCCCTCCACGCATTTGATTTGGTCTTTTTATCATTGACATTAAAAACACTCACTTGAAGAAAAAAAAGAGGAAAAAAATACTGCATTACTTTACTGTATTTTAACCTGAATAGGCTAAAAAAAGCGGTTGCTTAGCAAAATCTTATTGCAGAGAGTGAAAAAAATTGGGATATATTCAAAACAAAAAGACCTGTTAAGTTTTTAAAACTTAGCAGGTCTTTTTATGTATTAAACTAATTGGAGAATTGCGTTTAATGCAGAAAAATAGCCACAGGTGAATTCATTGAGGGTATAGGCAATTCGCCGCCCGACTCACCAATTGCAATCCGCCAACAGGTTTCTAAATCTTTTTCTATCACTGCAAATAAGCGTTTATCCATTCCACGACATTCTATTGAATCGCGTAATAATCTAAAAATCTCTGAAGGCGGTAAACTTGCACGATAAGGGCGATTTTGCGCTAACGCTTGAAACATATCAGCAACGCCAATAATTTGCATTTCTAAAGTAACCTCATCACCTTTTAAGCGGAAAGGGTAGCCACTACCGTCTGGGCGTTCATGGTGATTACCTGCCCAAGTTGCAATGTCTTGAATGCCATCAATTCTGCATAAAATCTGATAAGTTTCGTAACTGTGATGATTGATTACAGAACGTTCAGCTAAGGTTAAAGGGGCTGGTTTTTCCAAAATTTCACTGGGAATTTTTAATTTTCCTAAATCGTGTAATAACCCCGCAATTTCTAATTTATCACAGGTTTCACTTGGAAAACCTAAATGCTCAGCAAAGAAACGAGCAAGCCGCGCAACGCCTATAGAATGTTCTTGTGTAAAACGGCTTTTAGCATCGACTAAAATAGAAAACATCATTGCTAATTGTTTTAATTCCACTAAATTAATGGTTGTTTCATGATGATGTTGCTCTATTTTCCATAAACAACGATATAAATGATTTGTTTCTAAAGATAACCAGAAGGCTTCTTTTTCTGAAGCTGCTAGAAATGCTTCAATTACTTCAGGAGCAAATAAATCGCCTTGGCAATGAATCACCTTTTCTCTAATAATTTCTTTACATGCTAAAATATCTGACTGAATATGTGAAACAATAAAAGCATCAATTCTATCTAAAAGAAACAGTAGATTAGCTGCTAATTTTTGAAAAGAAGAAAGCGTTAAATGTTTAACCATTTCCCAACGACGATGATGATGTAAAATAATGGGGGCAATATTGGCTAATGGCTTAATATTAAAAAGATTTCTATAGCCACGCTCACAATGAAAAACCGCATTTCGCCATTCCCATTCCCAATGTTTATCCGATAATATATTGCTGCATGGATATTTTTCTGAAATGCCAAAATCATGTAATAACGCAGCATGTAAAATTGTATCTAATTGTGTTTTATCAAATTGTAATAATTTTCCACATTCTAATGCCATCTTCGCAACTCGTTTACTATGTTGCGCATTTTCTGTGGCAATCAAATCTAACGCATCTGCAAGAGCGTAAATAACTTGCCTTAGATTGATTTTAATTGCCATTGCTTTGTCCTATGTTTTTCAAAAAATGAAAAAGTTAGTTTCTATCACTTTTTAAAAAGCTAAGCTAATTAGTTTTTATCAATAATGCTTATGTTATAGCTCAATGTTATTTAAGTTTAATAGATTAAATAAGTTTTGCCATTTGCTAATTTTTAAATTTTAAAGAATAAAAAGAATGGAAAAAAGAAAGGAAACACAGAATTAAAGGGAATTGACAGAGTTAAAACAACTCTGTCAAATAAAGAAGGAATTAGGCAGAAACTAAGTAAAATCTTTTATTTAAGTACGCGCAGAGTTGGTGTATATTCCGCCGAAATTTCTCCAAAATTATTAATCCCCCCACAAAACTCCGTATCTTCTTGTTCAACATTTACAACTTTGCCTTGCAATGTCGTTGTTTGTTCTTGTGCAAGAATGCTTCCATTTTTTTGTATTTTTAAGGTTACGCTATTGTTAGCTGCGGGCACATCACCAACGAGTGGCGTTAAAGTAATTGTATTGTTGCTTAATTTACCGCGTCCATTAAAACTGCAAGACCAGCGTTTATTGTCGTCTTCACCGCTAATATGCACAAAAACTTCATCATGATTGAGAGCTTCGATAAACATTTCTAAGCCAGTATTTTTTGCACTGTATATTCCTACGATTTGTCCAATCTCAGATACTTGAAAGGGGTCGGTCAAATAAAATTCCAGTAAGCTAATACGTTCTTCGTATAATGATAATAAGCAGCTTGCAACGCTTACATCACATTGTTCTGCGCGCCATTTTAACCAAAAGGCTTGCGTTTTCTTGATAAATTTGCCTGTTTTGCCGCTGTCATTTAGCCAGTTTTTGTAAACTTCGCCTAATTTGCTATCCATATTGTTCAATTCGGCATCATTACAAATGGTTTTCTCAATCGGAGCTTTCGCTTTTTTGCAGTCGAAACTCGCCGCATGTCCTAAGGTGCTGATTAGCATTAAACTACAAGCCACTACAATTTTTTTCAACATGAATAAAGTCCTTTTAAAAAGTCACCAGCAAAGAAAAGAGCCTAAAATCTTAATAAAAATTTTAGGCTCTTCAGTTAAAACCATAAATAAATGACGAAAGTTATCAGGCTTTTAGGCTTTAATGAGTCGTTAATGTCATTAACATTTGGTTAAGTCTGCTAACGAATGCAGCGGGGTCTTCTAATTGCGCGCCTTCACTGAGTAAGGCTTGGTCAAATAAAATGAAAACCCAATCTTTGAAACGACTATCATCACTTTCTTGTTGTACTGCACTAACAATGGAATGATGCGGATTAATTTCTAAAATCGGTTTGCTGGCGTTGATGGTCTGCCCCGCAGCTTTTAACAAACGTTCAAGGCTGGAATCCATCCCATGTTCATCTGCGACTAAACAAGCAGGTGAATTGGTTAAACGATAGGTTAAACGCACTTCTTTGACTTTTTCACCCAGAATTTCTTTAACGCGGTCAATAAATGGCTTCATTTCAGTTGCCGCTTTTTCCACTTCTTGTTTTTCTTCTTCGTTTTCTAAGCTGCCTAAATCTAACGCGCCTTTAGTTACAGATTGCAAAGGCTTGTCTTGGAAGCTATTTAAGTGCGTGACAACCCACTCGTCGATTTGGTCGGACAATAATAAAACTTCAATGCCTTTTTTGCGGAAAATTTCCAAATGCGGGCTGTTTTTTGCAGCCGCAAAGTTTTCAGCAGTGATGTAATAAATCTTTTCTTGCCCTTCTTTCATCCGCGCAACATACTGTTCTAAAGTCACTTTCGGCTTTGGATTGTCGTCAATGGTAGAAGAGAAGCGCAATAATTTTGCAATCCGTTCACGGTTGGCGTGGTCGTCGATAATCCCTTCTTTTAACACTTTGCCGAATTCATTCCAGAAACTTTCATATTTTTCAGCGTCTTCGCCACTGGCTAAAGATTCCAACGCCGTTAAAACTTTTTTCACTGCGCCCGCGCGAATCGTATCGATTTGCTTGTTATGTTGCAAAATTTCGCGGGAAACGTTTAACGGTAAATCGTTACTATCAATCACCCCACGCACAAAACGCAAATAAGGCGGTAATAATTGCTCGCTGTCGTCCATGATGAATACACGGCGCACATATAATTTCACCCCATGCCGTTGATTGCGGTCCCACAAATCAAAAGGCGCGCGAGCAGGAACGAATAACAACAAAGTATATTCAAATTTACCTTCTACTTTATTGTGGATGTGAACTAAGGGATTTTCATAATCATGGGCAATATGTTTATAAAATTCATTATATTGCTCATCCGTGATTTCAGATTTAGAACGTGACCATAACGCGGTTGCGCTATTAACAACTTCTTGCTCGATGGTTTTCTCTTTCTTCTCATCATCAAATTGAATGCGGGGCATGATGATGGGCAAAGTGATGTGGTCAGAATATTTTTTAATGATGTTGCGGATACGATAATCTTGTAAAAATTCCTCTTCATCTTCGCGTAAATGTAAAGTAATTTCAGTGCCGCGCTCTGCTTTTTCCACATTTTCAATGGTATATTCACCGCTACCATCAGATTCCCAACGCACGCCATTTTCTGCGGTTAAGCCTGCGCGACGAGTTACTAAAGTCACTTTATCGGCAATAATAAAGCAAGAATAAAAACCTACTCCAAATTGTCCAATTAACTGGCTATCTTTGGCTTTATCACCCGTCAAAGATTGGAAAAATTGCTGTGTGCCTGATTTTGCAATTGTCCCAATATTTTCAATTACTTCTTCGCGAGACATCCCAATACCATTATCGCGGAGAGTTAAAGTGCGGGCATCTGCGTTTAATTCTACCCAAATTTTCAATTCGCCATCATTTTCATACAAAGCTTCATTAGATAAAGCTTCAAAACGCAATTTTTCGGCGGCATCGGACGCATTAGAAATCAATTCACGCAAGAAAATTTCTTTGTTGCTATACAAAGAATGGATCATTAAATCCAAAACTTTTTTAACTTCCGTTTGAAAGCCAAGCGTTTCTTTTTGTGTAGAGACGGTCATCAGATTTTATCCTCGTATCGGTTATTTTTGTTGTGGAAACTAGCGGCTATATAAGGAAAACTGCTCAAGTTTCAAGGGGAGTGATAATTGAGTTAGTGCAAAATGAAAAAAACTTATTTGTAAAAAGACCTGCTAAGTCTCGACGACCTAGCAGGTCTATTTGAATAATGCGAGTTCGACGAATAAATACTTTAAACTCAATTTGAACCTGTACCAACAAACCTACTAGGTCTCGAAGACCTAGCAGGTTTTTGTTTTTATTTTAATTTATCGCCGAGCTCGCGTTACCGTTAAAAATCTTCCCATTCTTGTGAATTAATCGTGTTCTTCGCGGAAGTTTTCACACTTTGTTTAGTCCGCAAATTTTTCAACGTAGTTCCTTGAGTAGGTTCACTTTCATTTTGCATTGCTGCCGACAAGTGAGCGCGTCCTTTTGCAGCAAGATTATGTAATGTATTGCTTAACTCATGTTTGCGCTCTGCTCTTGCCTGCGCAGAATATCCTGCGGATTTTAACATCGGCAAATCGCCTAATGCCTTTTCAGCCGCTGACTGTGCTACTTTAGATGTGCTTACTAATTTGAAAAACGCAACTTGTTCATGCAATTTCAACGCTTGTTGATTTAATACTTCACTCGACGCGCTAGATTCTTGTGCTAAAGCGGCATTTTGTTGTGTCATTTCATCCATTTGCGCAATTGCACGGTTCATTTGCTGAATACCCGCAGATTGTTCCTGACTCGCGGCGGCAATTTCTGCTACAATATCATTCACTTTAACCACAGAATCTACAATTTCTTGTAAAGTTTTGCCAGATTGATTAACCCATTGCGCCCCTTCTTCCACACGTTGCACACTGCTTTGAATTAATTCACGAATTTCTTTAGCAGCAATACTGCTTCGCTGGGCTAAATTGCGCACTTCTGTTGCAACGACGGCAAATCCCCGCCCTTGTTCACCCGCCCGCGCGGCTTCTACGGCTGCATTTAAAGCCAATAAATTAGTTTGGAAAGCAATTTCATTAATCACTGTAATAATATCAGTAATTTGTTTGCTGCTATCCCGAATCATATTCATTGCTTGAATTGCAGAATTTACTACATTCCCACCAGCTTCTGCCTGATTTTTTGCAATTGCCGCTAATTGTGAAGCTTGCCGCGCATTATCCGCATTTTGCTGGACAATACTGGTCATTTCTTCCATCCCTGCCGCCGTTTCTTCTAAAGAAGCGGCATGTTCTTCTGTACGCTGACTTAAATTAATACTGCCTTCCGCGATAGCTTGCACAGTTTGCTTCACATTATCTGCGGTAAACTGAATAACCGTCATCACTTCTGTTAATTTATTCGCGGTTAAATTTGCATTAGTTTTTAGTTGTGCTAACGCGCCCTGATATTCATTAGTGATTTGTTTGGTTAAATCGCCTTGTGCTAACGCGGTAAACATCACTAATAAATCATTAATTGCAGATTCATTAATTGCCAAGATTCTATTAAAACTTTCGCTAAAAGTTTTAAAGAAACCATTTTTATCTTTTAATGATAAACGATGATTAAAATAACCTTGGGTTGCTTCAGTAATCACATGATTAATTTCTTGCTCAATTAACACTTCTGCGGTGCGATTGTTGAATTCTTTCACATAACCAATTTGCTCACCTTTTTTATTGATGACAGGTGTTACAAAGTATTCAATATGACGATTATCTAATTCTAATTTAGCCCATTCGCTATGCGTTAATTGCTGCAAAAATTGACGATGATTTTGTGGATTTTTATGCAGACAATCCACAGCATTGCCTAATAAATTATCAGCATTGAATTGTGATAATTCCTCACGCAAAGCAGCTTCTTCTTTTTTAAAGAAACGGTAACAAGATTGATTTAAATAAATCACCTTAAAGTTTATATCCATGATTAAAACAGGCGTTGTAACATTATCTAACGCACTATTTAAGCGCAAACTATCATCAGCGATTTGATTAATTTCACTGATTCGTTCTCTTAATTGTTTTTGCATCGCATCAATGGTTTTAAACAAATTACCAAACTCATCTGTTTTTCTTAAATCAATAAAATTATCTAATTTACCCATTGCAATTGAATTTGCAATTTTAACGACTTCACCTAAAGGCGCAGTAATAGAATGTGCTGTTACAAACGCAATAATAACAGCTAATATAACCGTAACTAGAATTGTGATTGAAAACCACAAAATAATAGTATCTTTTTGAGCAATTGCTTCCGCAAGAAATGTTTCAGCTCTTATTTGAGCAACTGAAGAAATTTTAGAAACCACACCTTCAACTTCAGCTACCAAGTCAGCATTGCGCCCGATAACTAAAGTAATGACTTCTGCATCTTTTCCTTCTCTTTTTAATTTAATAGTGTCCTCACGATATTGATGCCAGAGTACAAATAGTTTTTCTAACTCACTCACTAATGCTTGGTCACCTAAAAAACGTTCTTTTAATATTGGAATTAAATCGATAGCCTGCTCTACATGCTCATTAATTCGTTTAACTTGTTCATCTATTACCGCAGAATCTTTAGTTAACGCAATAGTGCGCATATAGCGACTGACTTGCAATACTGCAATTTCTATTTGCTGGCTTGCCTTAGTAACCGAGAAAGGATGACGATATAACTTCTCAGTGAGAGAAGATAATTCACGCATTTCAATAATGGCAGAAATACCCAAAATTAAATTGAAAAAAATTAGTAAAAGAAATGCAATGAGTAGCCGATATTTCACTTTCAAATAACCTAACATATTGTTTCCTTATTCAGCATAGGATAGACAAAGAGAAGAATTAGAGCTTATCTTTGTTAAAAAAAGATTGAAGTATCAATTTAGTTAAAATACGTTAAAATTTAGTTAAGGTAAACTTTGAAATTATATTCTATTTTCAGGGTGAATTACCTAAAATCCAAAGGAGCAAAAAAATGAATCACTATAATATTGAATCTATTCGTAATATTGCATTTGTGGGTGCAGCTTATGCAGGCAAAACCTCATTAATTGAATCTGTATTGCATCATTCAGGGATGATTAACACACCAGGCTCTTTAGAGCGAGGCGATACGGTAACTGATTTTGAACCTTTAGCAAAACAACATCAGCATTCTCTTTCTTCTGCAATTGCTTGTTTTTCTTATCAACATACTTATTTTAACTTAATTGATACTGCTGGCGCGCCCGATTTATTAGGTCATGCTTTAAGTATTTTGCCCGCCGTTGAAACTGTAGGCATTGTCATTAATGCAATGGCAGGCTTAGAAATGGTGACTCGTCGTTTATTAGAACGTGTAAAAAAGCAAAAATTTTGCCGTTTTATCGTGATTAATAAAATTGACAATGTTTCTCCCGCTGCATTAGCGGCTTTAGTAGAAGAAATTCAGCAAAACTTTGGTAAAGAATATTTAGCAATTAATTTACCTGCAAATAAAGGCAATAACGTTGTTGATTGCTTTTTTAATCCTGAAGGCGACGCAGATTTTTCTTCTGTTGCACAAGCTCATGCAGCGATTATTGACCAAGTTGTTGAAGTAGATGAGGATTTAATGGCGGTTTATTTAGAGCAAGGACAAGAACTTGCCCCTGAACAACTCCACAATCCTTTTGAAAAAGCATTGCGTGAAGGGCATTTAGTCCCTATTTGTTTTACTTCGGCAAAAACGGGGGCAGGCATTGCTGAATTATTAAATTTAATGGTCAAATTATTGCCCAATCCTTTAGAAGGCAATCCACGCCCATTTTTAAAAGGCGAAGGCGCGGCGGCTGAAGTATTTACCATTATGCCCGACATGCAAAAGCATGTTGTTGCACATGTTTTTAAAGTAACCGCCGACCCTTATTTAGGCAAATTGGGTTATTTCCGCTTGCATCAAGGGGTTATTCGTAAAGATTCATTATTGTTTATTGGTGATGGACGTAAAGCTTTTAAAGTTGGGCATTTATTTAAATTACTGGGTAAACAACAAATTGAAGTTGAACAGGTCATTGCGGGCGATATTGCTGCGATTGCCAAAGTGGACGGTTTACATTTTGATGCCGTGCTGCATGATTCACATGATGAAGATTTTTGGCATATTCAGCCGCATTCTTTCCCAAAACCGATGTATGGATTAGCGATTACGCCCAAACGGCAAGGTGATGAGCAAAAAGTTGGGACAGTATTGCAAAAATTAGTAGAAGAAGACCCCTGTTTGCAATTGGAACATCATGCAAGTTTAAATGAAACGGTGGTGCGGGGGTTGGGTGAATTACATTTGCGGTTGTTACTAGAACGGATGCACACCCAGTTTAATGTGGAAGTGAATACACACATTCCTAAAATTCCATATCGTGAAACGATTGCGGCGGCAGCAGAAGGGCATCATCGCCATAAAAAACAAAGCGGCGGCGCGGGGCAATTTGGGGAAGTATTCTTGCGAGTCGCGCCATTAGCGCGGGGTGAAGGTTTTCAATTTATTGATGAAATTAAAGGTGGTGCGATTCCCGCGCAATTTTTACCCGCGATTGAAAAAGGCATTCAACATGTTTTAGAGTCTGGAGTGGTTGCTGGTTTTCCACTGCAAGATTTGCAAGTTGCCGTATATGATGGCAAATTTCACGCAGTAGATTCTAAAGAAATTGCGTTTGTGAATGCGGGCAAAAAAGCATTTATTGACGCGGTGAAAAAAGCAAAACCGACGGTATTAGAACCGATTGTACAGTTAGAAGTCACTGTACCTGCTGAGAATGTTGGCACAATTAGCGGTGATTTGGCGACTAAACGCGGGCGGATTATGGGGACGGATGTACGCGGCGCGATGATGGTGATTAAGGCAGAAGTGCCGTTAAGTGAATTGACACAGTATACGAATGAGTTGAAATCAGTCACGGCGGGACAAGGTTATTATACGATGGAGTTTAGCCATTACGAAGCTGTGCCAAGTAATGTGCAACAGCAGTTAGCGGCGGCGTATAAGCCTGTGGAAAGTGAAGAATAATAATAGGAATTACGCAGTTGAAATGAGGAGTGCAATCGCTTTAGCTATTGCTTTTCATAAATTTCGCTAATAAATAATTGATTCAAAACTATTTTGATGCACATTTAGCGCGTAAGTGTTTTAAACTCAGCAGTCTGTATCAGGTTTGTTTATCCTTTGAGAACTGACAGACTTGCGAATTCATTCCAACAGACCTGCTAGGTTTTAAAAACCTAGTAGGTCTTTGTTTTAATGTAAATCTCTCGGTAACCCTTGCAATAACTAAAGCGATTGCACTCCTTTTTAATCAACTGCGTATGCCTAAAAGAATATTTTTGAAGTACATACCCGCACTATTTCTCATAAAATAATCTTATTATGTCAGTTTGTTTTATTAAAATTTAAATAAAAATTAATGCTTGCATTTTCGCGATATAATCACAATACTACACACAAGTAATCAAGAATAATTCCTTGATACTTCAAGACATAACTTGTCTTGATTTAGCAATTCAAGAACCCTCTTTTTGTGCACAGACGAATCCCTAAATAAAACCATTAGATAATAAAAATTTATCTATGCGCTCGGTTCGTCAATTTAAAATTGGAGATTATGTATGAAGAAGTTAGTAGGTGTTGTTACTTTATTAGCATTCTTAGGTGCTGCTCCTATGGTCAGCGCAGCTAAAAAAAGCGAAAGCGTTGATTTAAAAGAAATGACCTGCAAAGATTTAGATTCTATGGATAAAGAAACTTTATCCATGATGTTATTCTGGTTAGATGGCTATTTATCTGGCGTAAGTGACGACACAAGTTTCAACCCTGAAAATTTAGGTAAATTCGTTGAAAGCTTAGCAGATGCTTGCACCAAAAAACCAAGCGGTAAAGTGATTGAAATTGCTAAAGAAGTCGGTTTAGAGTAATTTTACTCTGTAAAATAGAGGTAAAAACTTACCTCTATTTTTTATCTTTTCTACAGTTCTACAAACTTTTCCCACCGCTGTTTCCATTTCCACATTTGCCATAATTGCCAACGATTTAAAGAAAATGTTCGCTTGTCATGACAAGGATATAGCACAATTTCGTTGATAATCCCTTGCTTTAGTGCGCCAAGCAAAGGTTTAAACCATTCATCGTCTAAATGATTTAACCATTTTTGCCCTTCTATTTCATCTTGAAGATTTTGATTTAAAATCACTAATGTTTCTATATTGTCAGTAGAATTTGTCAAAGTGTTTTTAAATTCATTCAGCCATAAAACCCCATTCGCAGGCGTTGCTGCTCCGATGATATTTTGCCATTTAGCTAAGCCTAAAGCTAACGCATCATCACTCCAAATACTGGAAAATCTTGGCTTTTCTAACATGTTGGGCAAATGTCCTTCGCCCCAAAACCACACGCTATTCACTGGTAATTCGCCACGTTGTTCGCGTTTTTCATTGGTATTGCTTTGAAATAGCAACATTTGAATTTCATTCAAATAACGTTGCCAACGCATTCGCTCAGTGCCTTTGGGCAAATGATGCCGAATATCATCGCCGCGCACGTCGCGCAATGGTTGCGTGGTAAATTGCGGCTCATTAGGCAGTGATAAATACCAGCGATTGGGCGCGACTGCTTCAAAACATAAACCATCTTGATGTAGAAAAGCATTGATTTCTTGCACTAATTGCCATGCTTCTTGTTGATTTAAACTTAAAGCAGTCGCAGCATCAAACAATACTAAACGGTCTTGGTCAGGACGCAAATATACAGGGTCGGCGCGTAGCCAATAGCCTTGTCGTTCTCCACTATCATGCAAGCGGGTAAAAGCAGCAATCGGCGCATTACTAGGTAAATTAAAAAGATACAACAGAATTGTTTCTAAATGGGTTTCAATTGCTGGGCTGACTTGCGCACGCGATAAAAACAGTTCTAGTTGATTTAAGCCTGTAATAGGAGGATATGCAGGCATAGCATGAAATAGGGGAGAAATGATTAAATGAACTCTTTTCATGAAAATGCCTTTTTTTATATCAGATAAAATAAAAATGCTAATTAACGCCCGCGTTCACGCTGTTCTTCACGTTCTTTCTTTTCAATTTCTTCACGTTCTACTGCCCATTCTTCATTGAGTTCTTTAAAGCGGGCTTCTACGCGCGAACGTAAATAAAAGTCATTGATTTCTTGGCGTTGGGCTTGGCGTAATTGTTCTAAAGCAATGCGTAAACTGCCTGTTAAATAATAAAACTCTGCTAATGCAAGTTTAGATTCCACTAAATCGCCTGTTTTATCTTGTGCTTCTGCCAATAATTTATAATATTCTGGACTGTTTTGGTTATTGAGTCCGCGCAATACCGTTTTTGCTTGGGCAGCTTGCTGTTGCAGTAATAGGATTTGCGCTTGTAACAATATTAAAGCGGTATTGTTAGGATACCATTTCAATGCTTGTTGAATTTTTTCCACCGCGTGATTGTAATCTCTGCGCTCTAAAGATAATTCAATGTCTAAATGTTGATATAACAAACGGGGTTTATCATTTGCAATGAGCCATTCTAGTTGTTTTTGTGTGACTTCGTATTGATGATTTTGCAAAGCGACTAAAGCTAAACCATAACGCAAAGCCCGCTCATCTTTAAAGTTGCGGGTATTCAGTGATTCTTGTAATTGCGCTTGCAATTGTTTGGGGTTTTGATGTGTAAGCACTAAGACTCGCGCCCGCATTAAGAAAAAAAGCTCACTATTATGAGGAGAAAAGCTTTGATTCGCATCAATGGCATTTGCAAGACTGCGGGATTCTGCAATACGGTCAGTGGTGACGGGGTGTGTTTGTAAATAATCTGGGGTAAAATTTCCAGTGTTAAAGCGGTTTACTGCTTGTAAGCGTTCAAAAAAATTCGGCATTCCCATAGGGTCATAGCCCGCGCGGGCTAAAATTTGCATTCCGACGCGGTCGGCTTCGGCTTCATTAGCGCGTGTTACGTCAATTTGATGTTGCACATGTCCTGCCATAATACCCGTAAGCGCAGCTTGCCCAATTTGTGGGTTGGCAATGCCTATGGCAATAGCGGAAATCATTGCAGCCAACATGGGCAGTGACCATTGTTGCGCGGATTCTATAGAGCGGGCAATATGTCGTTGTGTAACGTGAGAAATTTCATGTGCAAGTACAGAGGCGACTTCATTTTCTTCATTTGTGTGTAAAAACAGACCCGTATTCATGCCAATGTAGCCGCCTGGGACAGCAATAGCATTGATTTCATTGGCTTTGAGCATGAAAAAATGAAAAGTTTGATAAGGGTTATCGCTATAAGAAGCGAGTTGCGCCCCTAAATTTTGGAGATAATCATCAACTAAGGCATCATCTAAAGTCACTTGTTTGCGACGTAATTGTCGTAAAAAAGTTTTGCCGATTTCATCTTCTTGCGCAGGGGAAAAAGCAGTATCCGCAGATAAGCCTAACTCTGGTAATTCAATATGTTGACGCGGTTTGAGTGGGCTAGGTTGTTCATCAGCAAAGGCAGTTATTCCTTGTATGAATCCCCAACAACAACCTAATAAACAAAATAAGCAACGACGGGAAAACGAGGATGAAGTCATAACAATAAATTCGGCTAGAAACAAGGAAGCTTGCGCATTTTTTTGCGAAGCGGATTTTTATGATTATGCTGTTGTTTGTCATAAAAACAATATCAGTAAAAATTCCCATCAAATATAAGGGCAGCAAAATCTTTTCTATTGTTATTCTAATCGCTGATTTATCAATGAAGTGTTAGTTAATAAAGATGTAATAATAAATAGACATTATGCAAGTGACTTAATTTAACGGAGGCACGGCAAGCTATTTAAACTAAAACAAAGACCTACTAGGTTTTTAAAACCTAGTAGGTCTGTTGAACCTGTACTACTTTTTAGAACTGATTTTTAGAACTGAACAGGTTTTTTGCCGTTCATTAGATGCGTTTAAATACTAATGTACCATTCGTGCCACCAAAACCAAAAGAATTGGAAATCGCAATGTCCATTTTCATACTTTGGGGTTGATTAGGAACGTAATTTAAGCCTGCACACGCGGGGTCTAGTTCAAATAAATTCATGGTAGGTGGTGCAACTTGGTCACGCAGGGCTAATACTGTGAAAATGGCTTCTACGCCGCCCGCTGCGCCGAGTAAATGCCCCGTCATGGATTTCGTTGAGCTAACAGCTAATTTTGCTGCATGTGCGCCAAAGGCATTTTTTACCGCTAGGCATTCAACTTTATCACCAGCAGGCGTAGATGTGCCGTGGGCATTGACGTAATCCACTTGCTCAGGATTTAATTTTGCGCTGCGTAAAGCATTGAGCATACAACGGCGCGCGCCATCGCCATCTTCAGACGGTGCTGTCATGTGATAAGCATCGCCACTCATGCCGAAGCCGACTAATTCTGCATAGATTTTTGCGCCGCGCCGTTTAGCGTGTTCATATTCTTCAAGCACTACAACGCCCGCACCATCACTTAATAAGAAACCGTCGCGGTCTTTATCCCATGGACGACTTGCAATTTCAGGCGCGTCGTTACGACTGGATAAAGCCCGGGCGGCTGCAAATCCCCCCATTCCCATGGGAGAACATGCCATTTCTGCGCCGCCTGCAATCATTACATCTACATCATCATGCTGAATCATGCGCGCTGCGTCGCCAATATTATGCGTTCCTGTAGAACAGGCGGTCACAATCGCGTAGTTAGGCCCTTTAATTCCATAATGAATGGAAACATTACCCGAAATCATATTAATAATGTTACTGGGAACGAAAAAAGGCGAAATCTTTTTAGCATTTGTTTGTAAATAATGAAAATGACCTTTTTCAATACCAGGTAAACCACCAATCCCTGAACCAACAGCAACACCAATGCGCTCGGCATTTTCCTCTGTGACTTTTAAACCTGAATCTTCAAATGCTTGAATAGATGCAGCAATGCCATAATGAATAAAAGTATCCATTTTTTTGACATCTTTAGCGGGGATATAGTGTGTTGGGTCAAAACCTTCGATTGTGCCTGCAATTTGGCAAGAAAAGCCAGTTGTATCAAAGTGGGTAATGCGCCGAATACCACTTTTACCCGCTAAAATCGCTGCCCAACTGTCATTTACGGTTAAACCAACGGGGGAGATAATGCCTAAACCGGTTACAACAACACGTCTTTTGCTCACAAAATGTCCTTTCCTAAATGGTATTTTTTGCTTTATTTTTTTAAATAAATTAGGCATTACGCAATTAATTAAAAAGGAGTGCAATCGCTTTAGCGATTGCGCGGGTTGCCGAGAACTAAATAACCCAAGTTTGGCGATAAATTAAAACGAAAACAAAGATTTACTGTATTTTCAAAAACGAGCAGGTCTGCCAATTGCAATCGCTAAAGCGATTGCACTCCTCATTTCAACTGCGTAACTCCTATAAATAATATGGAATAAAAAAGAATAGATAATCTAACTGACTGAGATGTCACCTATGCAGTTGTGTTACACAACTGCATAGATGAATAGGAGAACGGCTTAACTAAGCCCGTCAAAAGCATTAATATATTATCAATGCTTCTTTACACTTAGTGACTTCATAAATTAGGAGAAATTGAATTAGCTGACTTTGCTAATGTAGTCAATCGCGCCTTGGACGGTCTTAATAGATTCTGCTTCTGTATCAGGAATTTCGCAGCCAAACTCTTCTTCTAATGCCATCACTAATTCAACGGTATCTAAAGAATCTGCTCCTAAGTCTTCAATAAAAGAAGATTTGTTTTGCACTTCATCTTCTTTGACCCCTAATTGTTCAACAACAATTTTCTTTACACGTGATTCGATATCTTTTACGTCGCTCATAAAATAACCTCTAATGGAAAATCAGCAAGTACGACCTTACTTTTTCAAGTAGCGAGGTCGCATTTTTCACAACTTTAATATTCTACGGCAGATTGCCATTACAGCCTATTATTTTTCGTAATCCTCATTCAAAGTGCTAGGCTGTCGTGCACTTGAACTATATTAAATCTTTAATGTACTTGTAGTTACAAGCGCATGACTAAAGATTTTAAGGCATATACATGCCACCATTAACATGCAAAGTTTCACCTGTAATGTAAGCAGCTTGTGCTGAAGCGAGAAATACCACCGCAGCAGCAATATCTTCAGGTGTACCTAAACGTTGCAAAGGAATTTGTTGTACTAACGCCGCCCGATTAGCTTCGGGTAATTGACGGGTCATATCGGTGTCAATAAAACCAGGTGCGACGCTGTTAACCGTAATGCCACGGCTACCAATTTCCCGTGCTAGTGATTTGGTAAAACCAATTACGCCCGCTTTTGCCGCAGAATAGTTAGTTTGTCCTGGATTACCAGTGACACCTACGACAGACGTAATCGTGATAATCCGTCCGTGCTTAGCTTTCATCATGGAGCGCACGCAAGCTTTGCTTAAACGATAAATCGGCGTGAGATTGGTATTAATCACCGCTTCCCAATCGGCATCATCCATGCGCATCAACAAGTTATCGCGCGTAATGGCAGCATTATTAACTAAAATCGACGGTAAAGTTTTACCAAAATGCTCAAACATGGCATTGACAGATTCGGCGGAACTGACATCTACACTTAAACCGTAACCTTCAATCTTTTCAGCAGCTAAATAATCAGAAATGGCTTGTGCGCCTTGCTCTGTGGTGGCAGTACCGACCACTTTTGCACCCGCTTTGCCCAAGGCAAGCGCGACAGCTTTACCAATGCCACGGCTTGCACCGGTGACTAATGCGAATTGATTAGATAATTCTATGTTCATGCTAATGCCTCTAAAGCTGCGGCTAAAGATTTACTATCACCAATTGCCAAGGTATTGATATTTTTGTCAATCCGTTTAACTAAACCACTCAATACTTTACCTGGCCCGCATTCTACAACGGTTTGAATACCTTGTGCTGCCATTTGTTGAATGGTTTCTGTCCAACGTACAGGATTAGCAATTTGCTGAGTCAACACATAACGGATTTCTTCCGCTGAATGATGCGTTGCAACGTCAAAATTATGTAAAATGGGCATATTGGGAAGATTAATCGTGGCACTGTTCAATTTTTCTGCCATACGATTGGCGGCTGGCTGCATCAATGCGCAATGCACGGGTGCGCTGACAGGTAACGCCATTGCCCGTTTCGCGCCTAAAGCTTTAGCTTGTTGAATGGCGCGCTCGACTGCCGTTGCGTGTCCAGCAATCACAACTTGTCCAGGCGCATTAAAATTGACAGCAGAAACCACTTCCCCTTGTGCTGCTTCAGCACAAGCGGTGATAATTTGTGCATCGTCTAAACCTAAAATAGCCGCCACTGCCCCAACGCCTAACGGGACAGCTTCAAACATAAACCGCCCCCGCGCTTGCACTAAATCCACGGCTTGCGTATAGCTTAACGCTTCAGCACAGGTTAACGCGCTGTATTCACCAAAACTATGCCCTGCCATTAATACAGGCTTTTTCCCGCCTTCTGCTTGCCAAATCCGCCATAAAGCAATTTCAGCCGCTAATAACGCAGGTTGGGTTTTATCGGTTTGATTTAATAATTCTTCAGGGCCTGCTTGTGTTAATTGCCACAAGTCATAACCGAGAATATCAGAAGCTTCAGCAAATGTTTGAGTTACAATAGGAAAAGTAGCCGCGATGTCGGCTAACATGCCGATAGCTTGCGAACCTTGTCCTGGAAATATAAAAGCCGTTGTCATGATGAATTGTTTGGGTCGTTGAGGTGGTGGGCACTATTTTAGAGATAATTCTGATATTAATAACGTAACAGCACTGAACCCCATGTAAAACCGCCGCCAATCGCTGCTAACATTAATTGTTGTCCGCGTTGAATGCGTCCATCACGCACGGCAATATCTAAGGCTAACGGAATGGATGCCGCAGAGGTATTTCCATGGTCAGGCACGGTGACAATTACTTTATCCATGTTCATTTTTAAGCGTTTCGCCGTTGCGGTGATAATACGCACATTTGCTTGATGTGGAATAAACCAATCAATTTGCTCAACGGATAATTGATTAAAAGCTAAAGCTTCTTGCGCTGCTTCACTCATGGCATTGACTGCAAATTTAAAGACTTCCCCACCTTGCATTTCTGTAAAGCCACTGCCGTCTTCTATTTTGCCTTGGTTAACTGTGCCGCGGGTGGTTAATACGTCATGATAACTGCCATCGGCGTGTAAATGGGTGGATAAAATGCCCATTTCATCATCGGCACTAAGCACTACTGCGCCCGCGCCATCACCGAATAACACGCAAGTGCTACGGTCTTGCCAATTTAAAATGCGTGAATAAACTTCTGCGCCAATCACTAAAGCTTTGCGCACATTCCCCGCGCGGATAAACTTTTCTGCAATACTCAAGGCATAGACGAAACCGCTACAAACAGCTTGTACATCAAACGCTATCGCGCCGCGATTGCCTAAACGAGCTTGTACTAAACACGCAGTGCTAGGATAAATACGGTCAGGTGTTGTGGTTGCAACAATGATTAATTCTAAATCTTCCGCTTGCCAACCCGCTGCTTCTAAAGCACGTTGTGCGGCTTGCGTTGCTAACTCGGTGGTGGTTTCTGTTGCAGCAGCAAGATGACGCTGACGAATGCCTGTACGTTCTACAATCCAAGCGTCATTGGTATCCACCCGTTTTTCTAAGGCGGCATTTGTTTCAATATGTGCAGGTAGATAATGTCCAGTCCCGACAATCCGTGCGTATTTCGGTTCGCTTAGTTGTTTCACTCCACTTGCCTTTGTTCAGTTAAATAAGCTGCCACTTGGTCGGCAATCCGCCGTGGTACATTTTTTTCAACTTCGTTGATGGCTTCCTTAATCGCGTATGCAAAAGCCAGCTCGTCTGCGCCACCATGACTTTTAATCACAATGCCTTTTAACCCGAGTAAACTCGCTCCGTTATAGCGGCGTGGGTCAATTTTGCGACGTAAATCTTTTAAAATCGGTAAGGCAATTAAAGCGGCTAATTTGCTAAACCAAGTTTGAGTAAAACTTTGTTTAACATAATGGCTAATCATTTTTGCAACGCCTTCAGTGGTTTTTAAGGAAACATTGCCCGTAAAACCATCACACACTACAACATCAACTGTCCCTTTAAAAATATCATTGCCTTCAACAAAGCCAATATAGTTAATCGGACAGGTAGCTAATAATTTGGATGCCTCTTTAACGCACTCATTCCCTTTAATTTCTTCTTCACCAATATTTAATAAGCCCACGCGTGGCGAGGGAAGATTATCAATGGCACTTGCTAAAACATTCCCCATAATGGCAAATTCTAACAAATGGCGTGGTGTGACATCGACATTAGCCCCTAAATCAAGCATATAGGTGTGCCCATTTATCATATTAGGCAATGCGCTGATAATCGCGGGACGGTCAATACAAGGCAGGGTTTTTAAGACATAACGCGCAGTTGCCATCAACGCGCCAGTATTCCCAGCACTGACACACGCATCTGCGGTATTTTCCTTTACCAAATTAATGGCGACTCGCATTGAAGAGTCTTTTTTATTGCGTAAAGCGTTACTTGGTGCTTCGTCCATTGCAACGACTTGTGAAGCATGTCGAATAAATAAACGTCGCTGCATATCGGGGGCGAGCGAGCTTAACATCTGCGTTAGAGTAGCTTGGTCTCCCACTAAGATGAGTTCAACGCTATCGTGTTCGGCGAGCACACGCACTGCCGCCGGCACGACAACGGACGCACCAAAGTCGCCACTCATTGCATCAAGCGCAATGCGTGGAATCAAGGGTTAGTCTTCCTTGGTGTTTAAAACTTTACGACCACGATAGTAACCATCTGCACTAACGTGGTGACGACGATGTACTTCACCTGTGGTTGGCTCAATAGATAAAGTAGAAGCGGTTAAACCGTCATGAGAACGGTGCATCCCGCGTTTGGAGCGGGTTTTACGGTTTTGTTGGACAGCCATGAGTGTATTCCTTCTTATAAAAGCATGATGTTAGACGAACATCATTTGGGGTTACTGAGATTTTTTTAAATTGGCTAATACGGCAAAAGGATTAGCAGGGCGCGTGCCTTCTTCGGCGGGAAGGGAAGGCGCATCTTCTACTACCGCCTCTGTTTCAGCTACCAGTAAGACAGAAACTTCTTCAGCTAAATCAGGGCAATGGTCATGGCGCGCTATCATCGGCATTGCCAATATTAACTCGTCTTCAATCAGTTCTTGTAATTTTAACGGTGAATCTTCTAACCATAAAGGCTCATAGCCTTCTGGTAAATTATCATCCGTTTGCCCTTCCGCTAAGGCGATGAGCGCAATCGGTTGTTGAATTTCAACGCTTACAGCTTGCAAACATCGTTGGCATTCCATTATCACAACAGCTTCCAGTTCACCTTTTAAGGTGATTCGCCATTGTTCATCATACTGAATAATAAGTGAAAAACGCATTTCACCCGCAACAGTATGTAAACGGTCATGGACGCGCGTCAGCCGCGCTAATGAATAGCTGCCTTGAAAATGGCTGCGATGTTTTGCTAGCCGTGGAATATCAATAAATTCTGGGAGGACGCTTGACATAAGCGGGGTATGATATATGTGTTATTAAATTTTGTCAAATAGATAGGGCATTCAAATAGTTGAGGTGGCTTAATACCGCCCTTAATTTCTATGAAGGCAATCCTGATTTAAGGTGTCTCGTTCGCTTGGCGTAAAGTATCAAGTAAGCGTTGATGTAGATTCTCAAATGAGCCGTTACTCATCATTAATACATGGTCATTCGGTTGTAATATTTGGCATAAAGCATTCAATAAGTCTGCCGTAGTTTCAAATAAGGTTACGTTCGCTAAAGGTTGCAAAGCTTCGGCAAGTGACCATTTTAATTGTGCATGATTAAAAATTAAAACTATATCAGCTTGTTGCAAAGCAGGCGCAAATTCTGCTTTAAATACGCCCATTTTCATTGTATTCGAGCGCGGGTCAAGGACGGCAATAATGCGTTGTTTGCCCACTTTTTGCCGTAAACCTTCTAACGTGGTTTGAATCGCCGTCGGATGATGGGCAAAATCATCATACACGGTAATATTATTTACGATGCCGCGCACTTCTAAACGGCGTTTAACGCTTTGAAATTGATTTAAAGCCTGTGCGATTTGCTCATTAGCAATCCCAAGATGGCGCGCGACGGCAAAAGCCGCTAAAGCATTGTGTACGTTATGCAAACCGACCAATTGCCAATGAATATTGGCTTGTAATTCATCGCGATAATAAATCGCAAATTGACTACCATCTGTCTCGTTTAAACTTGCTCGCCATTCGCCGCCGTGAATTTCTACTGTTTGACAAGGTGTCCAACATTCTTTTTGTAGCACTTCTTGTACAGCGGTTTGCGTAGAATGCACAATTAAACCTTGCGAAGGCATAGCACGCACTAAGTAATGGAATTGTTTTTGAATGGCTGCTAAATCGGGAAAAATATCAGCATGGTCAAACTCTAAATTATTGATAATTAAAATTTGAGGGCGATAATGCAGAAATTTAGAACGTTTATCAAAAAAGGCAGTGTCATATTCATCGGCTTCAATTACAAAGAGCGGCGCAGACCCTAAATGGGTAGAGTAGCCAAAATTTGATGGCACGCCACCAATTAAAAAACCCGTATCAATACCAGCGGCGGTTAATATCCACGCAACCATGCTGGTCGTAGTTGTTTTGCCATGCGTGCCTGCAATGGCAATAACGGTGCGCTGTTGTAACACATGGTCAAATAACCATTCAGGCGCGGAAATGAAAGGAATGCGTTGATTTAACACATATTCCATTTCTGGGTTGCCGCGTGTAATTGCATTGCCGACGATGACTAAATCGGGCGTGGGGGATAAATGTTTAACATCGTAGCCTAAGCAGCATTCAATTTCTTGGGCGGCTAATTGTGTACTCATGGGTGGATAAGCAGCGGCATCCGAACCTGTGACACGATAGCCCAATTGTTTTGCTAATACGGCAATCCCAGCCATAAATGTGCCGCAAATGCCAAGAATATGAACGTGCATTGTGAATAAAGTCCTAAATATAGGGCGGATATTGCCCATCTAAACACTATAATTTGAGGAGTGCAATCGCTTTAGCTATTGCGAATGGCATTACGCGATAAAATGGTTTTAGGTTAATTGCTTTTTTAGTAATTTTTTGATTTTTTTTTACAAAAATATTCTTTACGCGACATAAATTAATTCTTTTTCTATATAAGGACGTAGTTCTTTGCGTAAAGATTTTTCAGTGACTAAATCAATAGGTTTTTTTAATAAATCTTCTAAAAAAAATTGTAAATCAAAGTAGTTTTTTGAGGTTGGCGTATTTTCAAAACTTACTAATATATCAATATCACTATTTTCAGTCGCTTCACCGCGTGCAGTTGAACCAAAAATTGCCAGTTTAGCAACCCCAAATTGTTTTAAGGTTGCTTGATTTTTTTGCAGAATCGTAAAAATCGTTTCTGTTTGCAGAGGATTGGTTTTTATGATTTATATACCTTACACACTACAACGTCTCATTTTGTTGCGGATAAAAATTATCATTCAATAATTCTTCAATTGTGTACGGACATTTAGGCGGAAAAGTAGAAGCAGGTAATTGAGTTTCTTTTATGGCTAACTCTAAAGCATCTTCATAAGCTTCTAAAAGAATTTCAGAAAAATTTGCTTTTAAGCCTGGTGATTTGCGTAATCGTTTCGCAATTCTGGCGCGTTGCTCAATAATCGTATAACGCCAACTTCTGCCGTCAAACTCTTTCCATTTATCAGATAATTGCTGATATTGAAACTGCCATTTAAGCAAATGGGCAATTAAAACAGTTAAACGACTTTCTAATTCGTTATACTCACTTGCGCCCATGCTTGCCAACTCTTCTAATAAGTGTTCAATATCCAATTCGGCAAAACGACCTGTTTTCAGTAATTCAGCCGTTTCTTCAGCCCACGCAGTATAATTTTTTTGATATAACTCGTATAAATGCGTCATTTTATTTTCCCATTGCCCATTTCATTTGAGCATCAGTCACTTTTACCCACCCATTACGACAGCAATCACTAACGCATATAACAAACTAACACTGACGGCTGTACTGAAACTTAAGTTTAGCGCATGACGGAAAATGTGAGCATACGCCACAATATTCCAAATCATCACTCCAAAAACGCATAATAAAGGAAAATCTAACTCAACTTCAGCAATCGCAGCTTGTTCTAACCATAACATCAAAGGAATGGTCATTAAATAAAAAATTGTACCCGTTCCAGTTAATGCTGTTAATGTTTGCACTAAACGCTGTGATAAATTAGTAAGTAACATCAAACTAATTGTTAATCCACTTAATAAAACAGTTTCCGTTAAGCCATATAAACTTGCTTCTAATAAGGGTAACTCAGTTAGCAAAAAAGCTGTACTCGCACTTGCAAGGATATAACCAGTAATACTTAATGCTAGCAGTAAGTTAGAAGCAGGCAAGTCTTGCGGCTTCAATTTTAAGGAGCAAACATTGAAAAAAACATTCCAGAAAACAAGGATGGCATTCATAACATCACAACTGTGTAAACTTTGGGGCGAATAGAACAAAGATTATAAGATATTTACGCCTATAAAAAATAGAAATTCTGATTAATTTCATAACCCGCTTTGGATTTTTATAATGACTACCTCCCGCCGCTCAAACAGTACTAAGAAAACGACTAAAGCCCACCAAACCATTGCCGCTGCAAAAACTATTGAAAATAGTGAAATCATTACACAAGCTCCTCCTTATTTTTCTTCTGAGTATGCAGAAATTAGTGAAGCGCGCCATTCAGACCCATTTCATTGGTTGGGAAAACATCCTGTTGATAATAAAAAAGATTTAATTCGCATTTTTGCGCCCTTTGCGGAAAATGTTACGTTGCTTACAGCAGAACCTCGTGCATTATCACGCGTAGAAAATACAGATTTTTTTGAATTAACTATCGAAAAATGCTCTAAGCCTTACTTATTAGGCTATCACTGCAAAAATGGAGAATATTTTGAACGCTATGACCCCTATTGTTTCCCGCCGCAATTAACGGATTTTGATTTACATCTTTTTGCAGAAGGTAAACATCATCATGCTTACCAATTTTTAGGCGCGCATTTAAAAACCGTTGAAAATATCAGCGGCGTATTATTCGCCGTTTGGGCCCCTAATGCCCAGCGCGTCAGCGTGGTAGGCGATTTTAATCAATGGGATGGACGTTGTAACCCAATGCGCGTGCGCGGCGCGAGTGGCGTATGGGAATTATTTATTCCTAATTTAAATGCAGAATTACTCTATAAATTTGAAATTCGCCATCGCGAAACGGGCACACTTTTATTAAAAAGTGACCCTTACGGACAAGGCTTTGAAAAACGCCCGCATACCGCGAGCTATGTCGTGCCGACTTCATGCCATGAATGGCAAGATAGTGAATGGATGGGACAACGGCTTAATCACGACTGGCAACATAAGCCTATGAGTATTTACGAGGTTCACTTAGGTTCATGGCAAAAACGCGCCGATGGCACACATTATACCTATCGCGAACTTGCAGAAATCCTTGTACCTTATGTCAAAGCTTTGAATTTTACCCACATAGAACTGTTACCAATTTCTGAATATCCACTAGATGAATCATGGGGTTATCAAGTTTCAGGCTACTTTGCACCTACCAGTCGTTACGGTTCAGCAGAGGATTTTCGCTATTTTGTTGATTGCTGCCATCAACAACATATCGGCGTACTTTTAGACTGGGTTCCTGCCCATTTTCCCAAAGATGCCCATGGTTTAGCACGCTTTGACGGTTCTGCTGTGTATGAATACGAAGACCCCCGTTTAGGGGAGCATAAAGATTGGGGCACATTGATTTTTAATTACGCCCGCAATGAAGTGAAATGTTTTCTCATTTCTAACGCAGTGTATTGGTTGGAACAATTCCACATTGATGGTTTGCGCGTTGATGCAGTGGCATCCATGCTGTATTTGAATTATTCACGGAATGAAGGCGAATGGTTGCCCAATCGTTACGGCGGCACTGAAAACTTAGAAGCGATTGATTTTTTAAGAGAACTTAACAGCGTTGTCCACGCCGAGCAACAAGGCGTATTAATGATTGCGGAAGAATCCACCAGTTTCCCACTCGTCACACGCCCGACATGGCTCGGTGGGCTGGGATTTAACATGAAGTGGAATATGGGCTGGATGCACGACACGCTAAATTACATGAGCAAAGACTCGATTTATCGCTCTTATTATCATCAACATTTAACCTTCGGTTTGCTATATGCGTTTAGCGAAAATTTCATGCTGCCGTTTTCTCACGACGAAGTGGTACATGGCAAAAAATCTTTGCTAGATAAAATGTCGGGAGACAGTTGGCAACGTTTTGCTAATTTGCGCTTACTTTACACTTTTATGTGGACATATTGCGGCAAAAAATTATTATTCATGGGCAATGAATTTGCGCAAGGGCGCGAATGGAGCGAAGCCCGCGCCTTAGACTGGGATTTATTGAATTATCAACAACATCAAACAATGTCTTTGTTGATTAAAGATTTAAATCAACTTTATCAAGCACAAACGGCATTGCATCATTATGATTTTGATTCACGCGGTTTTAGTTGGGTAGATTGTCATGATGCTGCACAATCAGTTTTATGTTTTTATCGGCGCAGTGATGATGATGAATTATTGATTTTACTCAATTTTACGCCTGTCCCGCGTTATAACTATCGTGTCGGTGTAGCACAAGTTGGCGTATATCAAGAGCTGTTAAATTCAGACAAAATGCAATATGGCGGCAGTAATATTGGCAATCCCGATTTAGTCAGTGAAGAAGTCAGTTGGATGAATTTGCCCCACTCTATCGTGGTAACTTTGCCCCCTTTGGCAGGGGTGATTTTGCAGCGGGTGATGTAGAAAAAGAAAGAGCTGATTTTTTTGGAATCAGCTCTTAAAATATTACTTAACGTCTTGGTAATGAACGATAATGAGCACAAACATACTCAATCTGTCCATTTCTATAACGCGTATAAGCGCAAACATGAACCAATTTAGCTCTCATAATGAGCCTCCTTAGTTTTAGGTGTGCGGCTTATTTAAATCATAACTTGACTAAAAATTTTTCAGAATTTATAATTTAAAAGAGTATTTTTATTTCATAAATTCTAAAGAACTTCTGTTCTTTAGTTATGGGCGTGCTAATAACGGGCAAAACCGTTTAGCCCTCGCACATAAAAAACCGATTAGTGGTTGCCGCCATTAGTCGGTTTTTTTTTGCTTGAGTTAACATTATATGATACAAATAAATATGTCAATAATTTCCCATGTATTTTGTTAATTTGATTATTCCCAAATAGGGAAATATAATTATTGTCAATAACACTTACAGTTAAAAACTAGGAGAGTCAATGCAGTTATTAAGAAAATCTCTATTAGAAGACTTCAAAAAAAAACATCCTACAGTACGCAAAGCAGTTGATGCTTGGCAAAAAGAAGTTGAAACAGCAAAATGGGAAACCCCGCAAGATATTAAAAATCGTTATGTAACAGCAAGTTTTTTAGAAAATAATAGAGTCATTTTTAATATAAAAAGCAACGATTATCGTCTAGTTGTTAAAATTCGTTATCGCAACGGTATTGTGGATATTGAATGGATTGGCACTCATAAAGAATACGATAAGAAAAAATTTTAGGGAGCATTATCATGAAACGAGGGATTATCAAAACAGAACAAGATTATAATGAAGCACTTAAACGTCTATCCGTTTTAATGGATGCAGAAGAAAATTCAGAGGAAGAAACTGAATTAGAATTGCTTGCTTTATTAATTGAAGATTATGAAAGAAAAACCATTCCTGAAGTTACTGTCTCACCCATTGATGCCATCTTGTTTCGCATGGAACAACAAGGCTTGCGCAAAAAGGATTTAGTGCCTTATTTTGGTAGTTTATCTAAAGTTTCAGAAGTGTTATCAGGTAAACGCCCGTTAAGTTTGAATATGATTCGTCAATTGCATAAAGGCTTAGGAATTTCTGCCGAAGTGCTTATCGGTAATTTAGGGGAAAGCGATAATATCATTCGTAATACGCCCGACGAAGATTACCGAAATTATCCTATTATTGAACTAGATGAACGCGGCTATTTTGACAAAATTAAAGAAAGATTATCCATTTTTTCTGTTAAAAAAACACAGTTACTTGAATATGCAGAAGATTTAATGGGGAGTTTCTTTGGAGATTTGAAGTTACGCGGAAAATTGCCTGTATTTTTGCGTGCGCCACAATGTCAAAATGGTATTAAAACGATAAATGATTATGCACTAAAAGCATGGTTAAGTTGTGTAGTCAAAAAAGCGCGAACTTACACTTTGACTAACAACTATCAAGCAGGAATTATTACAGAGGAATGGCTGCATGAGTTGGTTACACTTTCCCGTTTTGAACAAGGGCCGTTGTTAGCACAGCAATTTTTAGCTCAACACGGTATTATCCTTGTTATAGAAAAGCATTTTTCAAAAACTTACCTAGACGGGGCTGTGCTAATTGATAACAATATCCCTGTAATTGGTCTAACTTTACGCCACGACCGCTTAGATAATTTCTGGTTTGTATTGCTGCATGAATTGATTCACTTGCAAAAACATTTAAATTCAGACTGTTCATATATCACAGATGAATTAGATGATAAGAAGCAAGCAATGCAAGAGATTGAAATGGAAGCTAATGAGCTTGCTAAAAATGCGCTAATTCCACTAGAAAAGTGGGCAATATTTTTTACTTCGTATTCAACTCATCCAAACTCTGATGATATTAAACAATTTGCAAATGAACTAAAGATTCATGAAGCAATTGTGGCGGGACGAATTCGCTATGAAACAGAAGACTGGCGAATACTATCAGGGATGGTTGGGCGCGGTCAGGTATGTAAGTTATTTTTCTAAATCAATCTACTCAAATTAAAACAAAGACCTGCTAGGTTTTAAAAACCTAGCAGGTCGGCGGATATAAGTTTTTAATAACTCACTCCTTCCTCAAACTCGCCCGCGCTAAAATAAAACTGCTCTGCTAAATGCTGCACAGATAATTCTGGGGAATGCGATTTTAAACAAATATAATGCGGTTCTACTGGTTGAGAAGGAACAAATCCCAGTTGTGTTAGTAAATTTGTCCAACGACTCGGCTGCGATGAAAACCATGTACTCAAAATAGACAGCGATTGCGTCTGTTGATTTAACCATTTACATACATTTTTTAATCCTACCCGCGCCGCCATCTCTGCGTTTTCTGTGAAAAGTGCATCGCTAATTTGTACTTGATTCTCTTCAATTTTTACTAACCACCAGCCCAGCGGTTTTCCCCAACGGGAAACCACTACAAACCGATAATTATGTTTAGGATGATTTTCATATCGCCAGCGTAAATATTGCGCGGTGCGAGCAACTAACGCGCAATATTGCGATTTTGCTTGTTCAAAAACAATTTCCGCCCAACGCCCTACATGCCGCGTAATATTGACGCTATACCCTGCAAAGCGGTCACGCCAGAGCGATTCTTCAATTAATTGTTGCTGTTGCGCTTGCGGTAAATGCCAATGTTGCGTGGGTAAATTAACTTCATAGCCTAATTGTTGTAACAAAGGCAATTTTGCCGCTGTTTGAAGGCTATAAATAAAAGCAACAGGATAATTTTGAAAATAGGCTTGCTCCAATTGCTGCATCGTGGCAATTATCACGTCTTTATCTGCAAAATCTTGCGCAAATTCACAATTAACGTGATACGCCATTGCATAACTGTCTTTTAACCATACCGATAAACGGTAAGCACTGCTATGTACAAGCAAAGTTTCCCCAGCCCACGCATTTATCATGCACGCTTCACCAAAAGGCGCGCGTGCAAATTTCCATTGCCAATATGCTAAATCAAAATGGGGAAAACGTTGCAACGCAGCAGCAACTAAAGCCTCTTCTTCACCTTCCAAACAAGGGCGAAGTTCATAAGAAGGCGGTAAAGAAGTCTTCATCAAAACACTCAAAATTAATTTAACATGGATTTTGGCGCGAGTTTAAATCGCACTTGCCCAGTTTTGGGTTTGATTTTATCAATCACCACTTCTATTTTTGTGCCCAATTCTAAGTTTGCCGTTGAACCTAAAAAGCCTTCAATACCCCACGGTAAAATATCAACTTTATAGCCGTTTTTAACGGTGTCTAAAATTTGCACTTCTAATACTTTTTCTAAGTAGTGTTGCCGTAAAAATTCCATAAACCAACGCCGTTTTGCGTCGTTTTCCGCCATTTTGGCTTCTTTTGCAGTTCGTTCAGCAGTGGCTAACACTTTGAACAGTTCATCTTGATTATAAGGCAACGGCTCACCTGTCAAATGGGCAAGTAATTGTCTTTGCATTACTAAATCGGCAAAGCGACGCAAAGGTGAAGATAGTTGTGTGTACATCGATAAACCTAAACCGCTGTGCATTCCGACTTGTAACGATAACGTAGAAGCCCGCATTAACTTCCGCGCTTTATAAAAACCCAGCGGCTCCGCTAGCAATTCGGGGATTAAAGGTTCAGTAGGGGCTTCTTGAATGCGATAAATAAACGGAATTTGATGCGTAGCTGCATATTTTGCCGCGATATGATTAGCAATAATCATCATTTCAGCAACCAGTAAACGGCTGGGCGAATCTTTATCAATCAATGAAACAGAAACTTGTTTATTTTCATCAATACTGACTTTAATTTCAGGACGTTGTAAGGTAAATGAACCTTCTTGGCTGCGCCATGCTTGCAAAGCTTGCGCAATTTTCAGCAAATTGCGTAAGGCTTCCGCTGTCGCTTGTTCTTCGGGCGGATTGTCTGGATTATTTAACAATTGGTCAGCCCCGACGTAACTTAAGCGACGTTGTACTGCAATCGGTTCGCGCCGAATTTGACTGTCGACTAGTGTGCCCGCTGCATCAAACCATGCGCGAATAACGATAGAAGAACGTACCGCGCCCACGCTTAAACTAGCTAAGTCGCAAGAAATCCGCTCAGGAATCATTAACACTGTTTGCGAAGGTAAATAAACTGTTGTCCCACGTCGCATGGCTTCACGGTCAATCACATCGCCACTGTGAATTAAACTAGCAGGGTCGGCAATGGCAATCGTCACTAACCAGCGGTCGCCGTCTTGGCTAATTGCTAAAGCATCATCCACTTCACGAGTTTCATCATCATCAATACTGAATAATAACGGTGTAACTGCGCTTTCTGTGACAAAAGCTTGCACTTCCGCCACAGCAGCTTGCACGGGTTCAGAAAAATGAGGACGCAAGCCCGCCACAATGACATCACGGTCAGCATTTTCTGGTAAACGCTGGGTACTTCTTAATAATTCGAAGGCTAATTCACGCGGACTTTGTTTCACATTTTCTGCAACGGGCGTTAACATGTCTTCTAACGCTTTATCATGGTCAGCGCGTAATAACCACGCTTCTAAACGTTGCACAAACGGCTCAACGTCGGGTGAAACTTCCACTTTGCTCTCTTCAGGCGCGCGCGCAGCACTGTTTAACCAAGAAGTCGCTGCCGCTTGTAATTTTTGCCGTTGTTGCTCTTTTTCGCGCTGGGTTTTTAGCTCATTCACTTGGGCGGCGGTGCGGGCTTCCCAAGCGATATTTTTACGCTTAAACAATACTTTATCTTCAGCTAACATCCACCAAATTGCCGTTAACTGTTCAACGCTAATTTCACCGCCAAAATACAAATCGGCTAAATCGTCCATACTAGACGCTTGTAATTCTAAAGCACTTTCCCACAACAGATAAATATCGATAGTTGAACGAATTCGTTCCACGTTAATATTCAATTCATTGACGACATTTTGCCACTCTTGCGCACTTTTAACCATTTTGGGATGTCTCCAGAGTAACTCCTTGTCTGCAATTTTCTGTTCACGTCCCTTCTCATTTAATACAATGACCTGATTTTTATTGCGTTTAACGGTGCAATGGAAACGTAATGAGTCGTTATCTTGGACTGTCCAGATTTGACCTTCGAAATCACTCACGAGCATTCATCCTTTCTTCAGTTAATAAAAAAGTGAAATTATACCTTTAGCAGTGCATTTGATTCTACTGATGACTGATTTTAAGCGCATCTGAAATTCATTCTCATTTTACCCCATCCCTTTTAGAACAGCGTAATGGCGTTGGTTATTAAAGTTGGTAATTTTTTGAATCCATACCGACAGACCTACTAGGTCTTGAAGAACTAGTAGGGCTTTGTTCTCGTTTGAATCTCGCACCGAACATGGTTTACTTATTAAATAACTATAAGGAATTAAAGCTTTTTATGAGAAAAATACAAGTGGCTTAGAAAATTAGAAAAGCAGTTTATAAACCCAGTTCCACTACTTTCCAATACAAAAACTAGAAAAAATCCGCCCCAACAAATCATCCGCCGTAAATTCGCCTGTGATGCTGTTTAACGCTAACTGAGCAAGGCGTAATTCTTCTGCTAAAAGCTCGTTATGATGTTGCAAGGTATATTGCAAACTATTTTGTAATGCACGATTTGCTTGCGCTAATGCGTCTAAATGCCGTCGCCGCGCAATAAACGTACCCTCAGTTGCCGAATATAAACCCAAATGTTGCCGTAATGCTTCACGCAATGCGTCTAAACCCTCGCCCGATTTTGCACATAAATGAATTGCACCAGACGCTTGCAAACCCGCAGGATGTCCAGTCACATCAATTTTATTGCGCACAATCTGCACTTGTTTAACCGCTTTTAATGTCTCAACAAATTCAATCGGAATGGTATCGGTTAAATTACGTTCATCTAATAAAACCAGTACGATATCCGCTTCGTGCATTGCTTGCTTCGTGCGGCGAATGCCTTCTTGTTCAACTACATCTTGCGTTTCCCGCAAACCCGCAGTGTCAATAATGTGCAACGGCACGCCGTCCAGCAAAATTTGTTCGCGCACTAAATCGCGAGTTGTTCCCGCAATTGGTGTCACAATTGCAGTTTCACGCCCTGCTAAAGCATTGAGTAAACTGGATTTACCAACATTCGGCTCTCCAATTAATGCAATATTTGCACCTTCTTTTAGCAAAAAACCTTGTTGGGCTTGATTGGTAATTTTTCCAATTTCTTCAATTAACAGCTTGATTTTATTTAATACTATGCCATCCGCCAATAAATCGATTTCTTCATCACTAAAATCAATGCCAGCTTCAATATAAGTTCTTAACCAAATCAACTGTTCAACTAAGGCATGAATTTTATTAGAAAAATCGCCTTGTAATGAGCGTAATGCTGAACGCGCTGCTTGTACGGAAGCACTATCGATTAAATCAGCGATTGCCTCAGCTTGTGCTAAATCTAATTTGCCATTTAAAAAAGCCCGCTCGGAAAATTCGCCTGCACGGGCTAAACGTACGCCGCACTGCAAAATTGCTTGCAAAACACGGTCTAATACAACAACGCCACCATGTCCTTGTAATTCCAATACATCCTCGCCAGTAAACGAATGCGGGGCGGGAAAAAATAAAGCAATGCCTTGGTCGAGCACTTCTCCCTCAGGATGCTGAAAATGGCAGTAATGCGCCGCACGCGGCGACGGTAAGCAACCCAATAAACGTGGCGCAATTTGACGTACTAACGCGCCCGAAATTCGAATAACGCCAATGCCACCGCGTCCTAAAGGCGTAGCAATCGCGGCGATGGTTTCATTGTTTTCAAGTTCAGACGTTTGAGCAATAGCAACAGAAGAAAGATGATTCATAGCGGAAATTAATAATAATGTAGGCATGACGCAATTGATTAAAAAGGAGTGCAATCGCTTTAGCTATTGCAAGGGTTGCCGAGAACTAAACAACCCAAATTTGGCGATAAATTCAAAAAAACAAAGATTTAATGTATTTTCAAAAACGAGCAGGTCTGCCAATTGTAATCGCTAAAGCGATTGCACTCCTTATTTCAACTGCATAACTCCTATAATGCTTAAATTAAGCAATTAAAGTTGCTTTAATGGCTTGTAAACGGCGTAATAAAAGTGTGATTTTACCAGTTTTAAAAACTCCTTCCCAAAATCCGTCACATTTTAATTCGCCTTTTAAGCAAAAGGTTAATAAACTGCGTAACTGTTCTAAATTCGCATTATTCAACACTTGTTCATCATTAATCCACTGTCCACATAAGACGGGGTCATAACGAAAATCTAACCAAAATTCTTGGCTTAAGGTAATAAAGAATTGTTTAACAGGTTTAACATAACTTGGACGATTTTTTTGTAAAAATTCAATCCATTGCCATTCAGCAAAAGTATTGTTTTGATTTTCTGCAAACGGTAAAAATGCTAATAAAGCATCAATTTTTTCAATTTGTTGTTCTAGTGTGAAAGACATAATTTAATCATTGTGAAAAGTTAGAAAATTTTTAAATTAATGCGCTCTATTTACCATATTTTTGCTTAAAAAGCTTTATTATTCGTACTTAATCAGTTGACGAGAGCACGCACTTTAGATTGGTTTAATCTGTTTCTTTATCTGAACCACAATTTACACAATTCACTTAATTTTCTAAATGAGTTAAACGGGAGTGCAATCGCTTTAGCGATTGCTTTTTGAATAAATGACTGATTTAAAATCATTTTATCTTTCTGCAATCCTTGCAATCGCTAAAGCGATTGCACTCCGCTTAAAAAACAAACTACTTAATCTCGCCGCGCGTCCGAATATAATTCAAACTTTCTTGCGCGGGTTTATACCCCTGACTTGCAGCTTTTTCATACCATTTTACCGCTTCAGTAACATTTTTAGTTACGCCTTTACCTGAATAATACAATTCACCTAAATCAAATTGCGCGGCTAAATGTCCTTTATCCGCCGCTTGTTTTAACCAGAAAACTGCTTGTGATGCGTCGGCTTTTACGCCTTTACCTTCTAAATAAAACCATGCCAAACGGTAAATTGCCCGTTCTTCGCCTTGCGTTGCGGCTTTTTCATACCAACTTAAGGCTTTAGCGTAATCTTGCGCAACGCCTTCGCCATTGTCGTACATTAACGCTAATTGCGATTGTGCGTGCGCATCATTTTGTGCAGCCGCGAATTCATACCAATAACGCGCCAATTCTAAATTTTTCGGCACGCCATCGCCTTTGTAATAACGCTCCGCTAAATTTAATTGCGCCGTTAATAACCCTTGCCGCGCGGCTTTGTCATAAGTGACTAAGGCTTTTTCTAAATTTTGCGGTACATCGCGCCCCACTACATACAAATCTGCTAACGCTAATTCGGCTTGAAAATGCTGCTGTTTTGCCGCTTTTTCATACCAAAAAACGGCTTGCACACTATCACGCCCTTTCATGCCCACGCCTTCATCGTACATTTTCGCTAAACGATATTGTGCTTGTGCATTGCCTTGTTCAGCCGCCTCTTGAAAAGCCTTTAAAGCTTCTGCATAGCGTTTTTGTTGATAAGCAGATTCGCCTTGTTGATAAGTGACAATTGCCGTTGAATCTTGCGCCATGACAGCAGGCGGCAACAGCAAAATACTATTAAGACCAATAACTAAATACACAGCAAAACGTAAAGACATAAGTGCACCCCTTTGATAAATGATTAACTGTATTAAATTAGGCATGATTGTTTCATAATACTGAAATTATTATCTTAGTCTGTGTTCAACAAGATTTATCTACATAAAAATTCGGTAAATTTTAAACTGCCGAATTCATATCATTCACGTTATTTTTAATTAAAACGTTGTTTTTATAATACTCATACCATGCGCTATTTATTACTTTTTTGCTTATTGTTAATTCTTTCAGCTTGTGGACAATCTGAACCGCCAGTTTCTTCGCTGAGTAGCGTACCCGTGCGCAAAGTGCAACAAAATGCTGCCAGTGCAGAAGCGTTAGCAGAATTTAACGCCTCTGTGAATGCGCAAAGTGATGAAAATTACCTGTTAGGACAAGGGGATAAAATCAGTATAAACGTATGGAATCATCCTGATTTATCGGGTGCACATACCATTGGCCCCGATGGTAAAATTACTGTACCGTTGATTGGCGTGCAAAAAATTACGGATTTATCTCGCGAACAAGCCGCAGAACAAATTAAAAAAGCATTATTGCCTTATTATCAACAGGTTAATGCGAGCGTTAAAATAGAAGAATACACCGCGAATAAAATTTTTGTGCTGGGACGAGTCGTTAAACCAGGTGAGGTTTTTTTTGGTAACAGTCCGTTAACCTTGCTAGAAGCGATTGCACGGGCGGGCGGAATCGTCCGCGAAAATAGTCAAACGGGACAAGTTGCTTTGACTCAAGCACGCTGTGCTGTGTTTAGAGGGCGCGATAAAGTCGCATGGATTGGACTTGCACCTTTATTGACTGGGCGGGAACTGAATTTAAATATCAAATTACAGCGTAATGATATTGTTTATGTACCTGATTTAGAAGAGCAGTTAATTTTTGTATTAGGCGAAGTACAAAAACCAGGTGCATATCCATGGCATCCAAATATGTCATTTTTAGAAGCGATTGCTAAAGCCAGTGGAATGACGGCGGATGCAGCTTCGGGGCGGATGATGTTAATTCGTCCATCGGAACAATTAAATCAACAAATTGATTTGGAGGAGATTTTAAAACCAAATCCACAAGTCAATTATGCCTTACAAGAAGGGGATATTGTGTATATTCCCTCTAGTTTAGTAGCGCAAATTAAATACACTTTTGAATTTCTTTCTCCTGTAGCGACGGTGTTAAATATTTATTCTGACATTGAATCTATTCGTGCGGATAAACAACGCCGTCAATTAGACCAACAAGAGGAAGAATTAAACAAGGCACAGGCGGAATTGGATGCAGCGCAAAAAGCATTAGAGCGATTGGAATAATCGTTACAGAAAATACTATTTTCGTTATATTCAAGCAAAAAAAACCTGCTAGGTTTTAAAAACCTAGCAGGTTTATTGGTATCTGTTTAAATATCTAACAATTCTTAAAGAACTTGGCAGACCTAAACTAATTAACCTAACGCTTTGAAAATTTCATCGCGTACATCTTCAACCTTGCCAATTCCATTGACTTTGATGTACTTAGGTGCTTTACCACCTTGCGCGGCTAAATCAGAATAATAGCTAACTAATGGCTCAGTTTGGTCATGATACACTTTCAAACGCTTACGCACAGTTTCTTCTTTGTCGTCATCGCGTTGCGCCAACTCTTCGCCTGTCACGTCATCCTTGCCTTCTGTTTTTGGCGGATTGAACACAACGTGATAAGTGCGACCAGATGCTAAATGCACACGGCGACCGCTCATCCGTTTCACAATTTCTTCGTCATCAACAGCAACTTCAACAACGAAATCAATATCCACGCCTGCTTCTTTTAACGCATCGGCTTGCGGGATAGTGCGTGGGAAACCGTCAAATAAAAAGCCTTTTGCGCAATCTGCTTCTTTAATCCGTTCTTTAACTAAACCGATAATAATATCGTCAGATACTAATCCGCCTTCATCCATGATTTTTTTGGCAGCAACACCCAGCGGAGTCCCTGCTTTAACCGCAGCGCGTAACATATCCCCTGTAGAAATTTGTGGAATGCTATAACGCTCTTTGATGTAAGTGGATTGTGTGCCTTTACCTGCACCAGGTCCTCCGAGTAGGATTAATCTCATGGTTATTTTTCCTTATTGGCTTTGGTGTGTTTTGGTGTGTTGAGTGGCAAATTTCATGAAATCGCAAGTATATCACAACCCGCTATAGAGTAGGCTAGTGTCATTTTTTGCGATTCTACGCATATTTAACCATGAAAGCATTGTTAAATGCTAAATTCGCAAAAAACGTAACCATGCTAGTTTGAAGTTTATTGTTTCTTAAACGCTTTCACTTGATTTTGCATCATCATGGGCACTAATAACAATTTTTGCTCAACTAAGTAAGTGGCATCCGCCGAACCTTGTCCTAAACTCATCAGTTCATGGACAGTTTGCGCTACATCAACTTGAAATAATTTACCCGCCATCCAGTCAGTAGCTAAATAACCTTTCGCGCCGTCACTCATTACGCCGTCTAAATGCCCTACGGGTTTTTCACCTGATAAGGTTTCTACTTTTTTGCTGGTGTAATCAACCGCTTTTAAATGCCCTGCGCTGCTGGTGTTAAATCCATCTGTACGCACACCCCATGTACCAACCACTAAACGAGTTTCTTCGGCAAATAAACCGTTTGGACTTTCTAACTCGGAAGCATGTAACCAAACATCAAATTTACTTTGGCATAAACACCAAATCGTATCGGTAAACATATCAGAAACATAGACATTACCCAGTTTATCAGCACTGATGTCATTTAAAAATTGCGCATCTTTAGCAGGGTATTGATTAATAACTTTGCCTTCTTTAATGTCAATTTCAATTAATTTATCAATATCAGTTACATATAAAGTATCTTTAACAACCGCCATCCCTTTAGGTGCATTTAAACCACTTACCCATTGGGATTTAATCAATTTACCTTCTAAAGACACGATAGCAATATAACCTTTGCCATCTTTTTCGGGGGGATTGCCTTGCACGTTTGAAACGTATAATTGTTTGCGGGTTTCATCATAAACGACAGATTCGGGTGTATCTAAACCTTCTTTAAGTGTCCACGCTACCGTGAATTCTGAGAAGTCTTTGTTTTTGGTGGCGGGGTCAGAATTTGCAAAACTGTGAGTTGCAGCAAATACACTTAAAAAAAGTCCAGTAAGCGTAGTAAACGAGTTCATTGTGTCAATTTCTCCAAGTATTGTTTTATTTAAATTCTCTTTTAGTTTAAACAAACTGTTATTCTACTCGAAAAATATTAAAAATGGGGAGTTTGTTCAATTTTGGGTTTATCCCAGTTGCCTGTCACAATGTAGCCAAAACTTGCCGCGCTTTCTAAATGATTTTGCAATAATTTTTGTACGATTAAAGTAACCGCCCCCGCAGTTATTCCGCCCGCAATGACACCCGCAACGGGTAAAGGATTAGTAAAATGTGGCGTGATTTTAACTAATTGATTATAGCTACGACTCACTAAACCTGTTTCACCTGTAATTTCAATTCTTGCTACGGGGGCTTGAATCACTAAATTGTCAGTGACAGCATTACCATCTAACAATTTAAAATCGCCTGCTAAAATATTGAATCCTAAACCTTGATTAAATACGTCACTAAAATCCATCATTAAACGACGCGGTAAAGTGTGCAAATCAAATAGCCCAATTAATCGCCCGACTGTTCCTGGTTCAACTGCTACAATATGCCCATCTTGCAATAACAGGCTGAGTGTTCCTACCAGTTTTTCCTTGCTGAATTCAAATAAACCGTCTTCCCATATCGCATCTAAAAGCACTTGCAAATTGCCGCCTTCTAGGGGAGAGGGGCGATAACCCGCACCGTGCATAAATTCACTGACTTGATTTGTTTGCAAAGTTGCACTTAAGGTTGTGTGTTGTTGCATCAAGTTTTTTGCTTGCCAATGGGCTTTCGCCGTTAGCTCAAAAGTGGCTTGCTGAATTTTTGCTTGTTGAATTTCCCAGCCGTTGCCCGTTGGCGCGGCAGTCAGCGACACTTGACCCAATTTAAAATTGCCAATTTGGCAGTTTGCACAAAAAGCTTGCACAGCAGGCATTTGGCGCGGGTCGCGTTTGGGTTTGACAGGGTCAGGGGTTTTGGGTTTAGGCGTTTCTACACTGGCAGAGGGGGAAGAGAGCGGCGCAGGATTTAATTCAGCTAATAGCAATTTGTCAAAATTAACCGTTACTAAACCGTTTGCAGAACCAGAGGGCGGTGGATAAAGTCGAATTTCACCTTGTGCATTGTCTCCGTTAAGTTTAAATATACCGCCGCGCGTGGCGGCTTCATATTCCGCATTAAAAACCAAATTCGGCAAATAGTAATCACTTAATATCAAATGCCTAATTCGCGTGGAGATAAGTAGCGGTGGCAGCGTGTTGATTTCGGCGCGGTTGGAATCTTTATTTAAACTTTTACTATTTGTTGTTTTTTGCGGATTTTCTAAAGCAAAAGCTAATATTTCTTTCCACGCTAAGGGGTTAAATTGTTTCAATTCGCCATTGACTAAAAATTGCGCTTCACTCGGTAATTCCGCTTGTTCAGCGTTAAAAGCCACTTGCCCGCGTTCTAAAGACGCGCCAATAAAACGCAAGGCAGCACTATTTTGCTCGTTGTAGCGGATTGATAAATCTTTAACACATTGATTATTTTCAGTGGGTTTTATATCTACCACTAATTGAAATGGTGTAGCTTTTTCAGCATTGGCTTTATGCAGCGGCGCGGGAAAATCTATGCTCATCCCTTTAAAATCAGTCGTGATTTCTAAATGAGTCGTACCCTCTTTTTTAGGGGGTAAAATTAAATTTGCTTGCCATGACGTTTGCCCTTTAAAACGAGGATAGAACGTTGCCGCCGCGAAAAATTCAGATAAGGGCGATAATTGTTGCTGTAAGAAATCGGCATTTGCTATGCCGCGCAGTCGTACTTGAGAGGCTTTAGGCGTTTTACCGTGATAAGCCGTAAAATCTACATTAGCGGGCTGATTTAATAATGTCCCTTGTAAATTTTGCGCGGTGACGCTTTCATCATCAAAACGAACTTTACCAACCATTTTTTGCAAAGTCAGTCCGAGTTTTTTATCGGTCATTGTTGCTTGTTGAAAGTCAATAACGCCTTCTACTTTACCGTGCGAATGGTCAAGCGGAATGAGCAAATTTAAGTCTAAATTCATTGCCCCCGCTAATTCGGGTAAATCTTCTTCTGCATTTAAATCTTTACTGAGTGGACTTTGCGCTAAAAATGCAATGCCTTCTTGTGCATCCGCGCGAACTTTGCCTTGAATTGTTAAATTGGCAGCGTCGTCTCGTACATTGTCAATAATAGCTTCAACTTGTGTTGCTTTAGCATTTTTCATCAACAATGCTGATTTGGCGCGAATCGCTAATTGTCCGCCACTTTGCTGTAATTGTGCTTCTACTTCCCGAATTTCAGGATAGCCTTCACTATAATGCAATGTGCCTTTGCGCACGTTCGCTGTAACATTAAAGCCAGGTGTTTGTTTATTAAATAATTGACTGGGCGCACCTTTAAACGTTGCAACGGTATTGCTTAACATACCTTTTTGTAATGCCATTGTTAACCAATGATGCAAACGCGGCAATAATTTTTCAGGAATGAGCGGCGCAACAGCAGTAACGGGAATATCGGCAATTTTTAAGGCTAAGTCGAGTCTTGGTTCAGTCTGTGCGTGCTTTTTCTGAATTGAACCGCTGAGGGTTAACGGTACTTTACGCAATATTGTACTGAGTTTGGGAATTTTTAAATTCCAATCTCCTTGTTCATTGACGCGCCATTCTAGTTTGGCTTGTAAATTTTCTAAGCGAAATATTTGTTCATACAAACGCGGCAATTTCCATGCAAGTGTCGTGGGTTGCAATTCTATTTGCGCAATTTTAGAGGTGAGCAAAACGGAAGCATTTAATGGCGTATTTTGAAAATGGGCGTTAACAGCTTGCAATTGATTCAAAGTAAAACGGGTTTGCCAAGTCGCTAATAAAGCATCATATTCAAACACAAAATGGTCTAATGTACCATGTAATTTTCCCGCTAATAACTCACTAAACACTTGATTAGTTTTAACAATATTTGCAGAATTAAAAAGCTGATTGATTAGCCAATGTCCGCCTTTAGTTAAATCTACTAAAGCAAATTGCGGAATATGGACGCGATAAATCGGCGAAGGTTGCAAACGAATATCTACTTGAGCATCGTATTGAGTGCGGCGCGGCGGTTCAAAATCCATCATGGGCACGGGTTCTGTGCTCCATAATTCCAACGCAGTTGCGGAGCGGCTTTGATAATGCCAACGATTAAACGCAATTTGCCAAGTATTTAAATTTTCTTTGGCCTGCACGACAAATTCGCCTAAAACTTCCGTCTGTCGAGGAATGCCCGTATTGACATTGTTTAGGGTCAAAGCGGTTAGTTGTACTTTGCTAATCGCTTGTTGTTTAGCTAAATCTAGTTCTACATCAATTTGTAATTGTCCACCATTTGTCCAAGCGGTATCAGGCAATTGCGCCGTCAATTGGATTTGATGACATGGATTAATTTCAGTCGCTAAATGTACATCATGAGTAGAAGGCGATGCAGGGCTATCGTATGCAGCAAATTCAGACAGTCCGCTGCTACTGGTTGGTGGTTCAGCAGGTAGATGAATAGAACGGTTTAACGCAAATTCAACATTTTGAAAAATAATCGGTTCTGGCAAACCACTGAGCGGAGCTAAAGGATTTAAACTCAACTGGTCAGCATGAAGTTTTATTTGTGGTTGACTTAATAACCACTGAATAAATGCCATTGCTTCTTGTTTGGGCGGATTTTCTTGCGTTGCAGGCGCGGCGGATTTTTTCCCGCTCAATTCATCAGGAGTTGCGGCGGTGCTACTTTGAGTAAAGCCATTAATTGTCCATGAATGGTCAGCTTGTTGGGTTAAATTGACTCGAGAACCGCTTAACTCAATGGCAGCCGTGACTAATTGCCCAGAATTTAAAGATGACCAGCCATCCAATGCAACATTGAGCTGTTTAATTTCTAATTGGGTCGCTTGTTTATCGGGCGAGCGGATTTGTACCCCTTGCAAAGATAAAGCGGGTTGCCAACCTTTCCAAGTTATGGCAACGTCGCTCAAATGAATAGGTTGTTTTAACTGCGCCGAAAGCCAAACCTCAATATCCGCTCTATAACTTGGCAACAAAGGCAAGAGCACAAAACTGATAATCAACACCAACGTGATGATTAAAGCAATAGAAACCAGACAGAAGCCGCTAAAGTAACGCCACAATTTGTGCATGAGTTCGTGTTTCATTTTTAAAAACTAAGCAGGTTATTAAACAAAATCCAAAGCACATCTAACACCTTTACCAAACAAAATGGCATAGTGTAACGCGAGCTCGACGAGTAAATACTTTAAATTCAATAGGTTGTTAGGATTAGTGATTTTTTAAATCCATACCGACAGACCTACTAGATTTCTAAGACTTAGTAGGTCTTTGTTTTCATTTGAATCTATGTAGAACTCGCGTTAGTGTAACTGAGTTTTTAGGAGTTTGATTAACGCTTAAGTCATTAATACAATATCGTATTGCTCCTGCGGATAAGAACTTTCCGCTTGGAAACGAATTTGTCGTCCAATAAACGCGCTTAACTCGGCAACACTCGCCGATTCTTCGTCCATCATTTTGTTGACTACTTCTTGCGATGCAATCACTAAAAAATACCGACTGTCGAATTGGCGCGCCTCGCGCAGAATCTCTCTAAATATTTCATAACAAACGGTTTCAGCCGTTTTAATCGTGCCGCGTCCATCGCAGGTTGGGCAGGTTTGACATAACACATGCTCCAAACTTTCGCGCGTCCGCTTGCGGGTCATTTGTACTAAACCCAGCGAAGAAACTTCACTAATATGACTTTTAGTATGGTCTTTTTCTAAACATTTTTCCAAAGTACGCAGCACTTGGCGGCGATGCTCTGGGTCAATCATATCAATAAAATCTAAAATAATAATGCCGCCCAAATTGCGCAACCGTAATTGGCGAGCAATCGCCTGCGCGGCTTCCAAATTGGTTTTAAAAATCGTTTCTTCTAAATTGCGACTGCCCACAAATGCGCCCGTATTCACATCAATGGTGGTCATTGCCTCGCGTTGGTCAATGACTAAATAGCCGCCTGATTTTAATTGCACTTTACGTTCTAGTGCTTTATTAATTTCATCTTCTACAGAATATAAATCAAAAATGGGGCGTTCGCCTGTATACAATTCTATATGCGGAACTAAATCGGGGATAAACTTATCGGCAAAATTTAAAATTTCCAAATATGCCGACCGCGAATCAATGCGTACCTTTTCCACTTGGCTGCCCATTAAGTCGCGAATGGTACGACTCATCAGTGAAAAATCTTCATAAATCAAGCTACAATGTTGTGCTAATACTGCTTTTTCTTGGATGTCATGCCATAAGCGACACAAAAAATCCATATCCACCCGCACCATTTCTGCGCTTGCCCCTTCCGCAGCCGTGCGAATGATAAAACCGTATTTACTACATAATTTTTTATTGTTTTTATTTTGCGGTGTGGTTTTTACCATCACCATATCTTGTTTGCTAGTATTTTCTTCAGGAAATTCTAAATCGGTATCTTCCACTAACCCCATGTGATGCAACACAATTTCTTTTAAACGTCGCCGCTCTTCTTCACGTTCAATGCGTGTAGAAATGCCAATCGTATTGGCTGAAAAAGGAATAAACACCACATAACGCGAAGGAATAGAAATTTGCGTGGTCAAACGCGCGCCTTTTGTCCCCAGCGCATCTTTAATGACTTGCACTAAAATATCTTGTCCTTCCACCAATAAATCAGTGATAGGAATTTCTGCTTTATTGCTCCCTTCAAACGCAGGGCTAATAATGTCAGAAGCGTGCAAAAAGGCAGCGCGCTCCAAACCAATATTAACAAATGCCGCTTGCATCCCAGGCAACACCCGCGACACCCGTCCTTTATAAATATTGCTGACTAAACCCCGTTTATTATTGCGTTCAATAAACACTTCTTGTAACACGCCGTTTTCCACTACCGCAACTCGGGTTTCACGCGGGGTGACATTGATTAGAATTTCATCACTCATGCAAAAAATATTAACAGGGTTAAGAAGATGATGGGCATTACTGCGCTTTTAGTTTGACTAAAGCATCAATAATGCCGCTATGGGAAATGTGGTCTAACGACCTAAAAACTACTCAGCAAATTGCTTTTTCAACTGCAACAATTTTGCATTTGAAGGTTCAAGTTCCAAACCACGTTCGACCAATGTCCGCGCAGTTGCTTTTTGCCCTTCTTGGTAACGTTTTTGCGCTAATTCTGCATAGTTTTTCGCAATACTGCCTTTACCCGCTTTCGCTTTCGTATTGTTTGGCTCAATCTTCAATACGGCTTCATAAGTATCTAAAGCATTATCGTTTTCAGGCGTGGTAAATTTACGCGCACTGATTTGTGATTGTCCTAATATCAATAAGCTATCAACTAAACGCTTTTTAACGGTCTTGCCTAAACTGCTATCAGGAAAAGCATCTACTAAAGCTTGATAAGTTTGATACGCATTATTGCCACGCGGAGAAATTAACCGTTTTTGCTTTAAATGCGCATCAAAGTTTTTCTCATACGCAGTGACAATATCGCGTTGAATATCTTTTAGCTTTGGACTAGAAGGCGATAATTCTTTAATTTTCTCATACATCGCATACGCGCTACGGTCTTCAGGCGAAGTCAAGTTACCTTGCTTAACAAAAGTATTGGCGCGTTCAGCATACCAATCTGTAATGGCAGTTAACAACTCATTTGCTTGTTTTACGTCAATTTTTTTGAGTTTTTGATAAGTGTCAAAAGCATTATCACCCGCTGGAGAAGTTAAACGGGTTTTTTGAATTTGCTCCTTACCTTTAGCTATTAATTTTTCTGGATTTTCAGCAGCATTTTCTACTGGTTTAGCTTCAGGTGCTTTCGCTTCATCTGGTTTAGCGTCAGCAACAGATGCAGGATTTTCTACAGCTTTCACTTCCTTTGGTTTAGCTTCAGCAACAGGTGCAGAGTTTTCTACTTTAGCAGTTGCAGCTACGCTTGGTGCTGGGCTGGTTTCAGCCACTGTCGCCGTTGGGGGAGGAACGGCAGTTGTCGCAGCCGCGGGCGGCGTTGCATTGCTGCTCGTATTAGAAACAGGCGGCGGGGTTGGTGCAGGCGCACTTGCGGTATTTGTACTGGAGGATGTTTCTGACGGTGTAGAAGCAACGGCGACGGGGGGGGGATTGGGTTTAGTTTCTTTAGTTTCTGTTATTTTTTCAGCAGGTGTCGTATTTTTTTCTACAACAGACGGAGTTTTATCTGTTTTATCGCTGGTTTTTTCGGATTTATCCGTTTTATCCGTCACTGTTTCAGTTTTTGAAACTTTATCCGAATGAGCGGTTAATTTTGCACCGTTACCATTTGCACTTGCGGTTTTGAGTTCTTTCGTTTCAGTTTCCACTGGACGGGCAATTGAAGGCGGTGCAACATGTAAATTTGCGCCTGCGGAAGCGGACGAAGAAGCACTAGAAGTTGGAGCTAAGTGTGGAGCATCATGTGTTTCGCCTTGCCACAATTTAGGTACAAAGAAGTATGCACCTGCACCTATCACTAATATGCCGATTAAAGTGATAATCATCGGAATATAGTTTGTTTCTTCATCATATTGATTAATTTTAATCCGGTCTTTAAAGTAAGGATCAGTTCCGCGATTTATTTCCATATTACTCCCCTCACGGGTTAAATTAATAAAACAACTGAATAGCAAAACACTTCTTAATTTAAGCAAAAAATAGAGATATAAGTGCTTTTTTAATAAGTTAGTCTCATAAATTGCCGTTCTCTTTTTTTAATTTTGCTTATCGTACCCAATTTAGTTAGTAATTACCATGCCAAAAATGCTGTTAAAGCTATTTCTGATAGGAAAAGCCCTTTTATTTCCACTGCAACCACGCACTTTTCAAGGCTTGCGCTGGTTAACCGTCGGTTTAAGAAGTGCTCATTTAGTGGGAATTACAGGATTTGCGGGCGGGATATTACATCATATTGCAATTACACAATTGCATTATTTTTGGTTGTTAACGTTAATCAGCGGTTTTGCTTTAATTGCAACAGAAATGATTGTATCGGGGCGATGGTTGCTAGAAATGCGGGGAATCATTATTGTATTAAAACTTTTAGCTTTAGTTTTGTTTTTGCATATTACATTTATGCAAGAAGCTATGATTTATTTCACTTTATTATTATCTGCCATCATTGCGCACGCGCCTGCTCGAGTGCGACATTATTCGCCTTTTTGAATCATAACCATTAAAGCGAATTTGTAGGGTGGAATAGGCGCAAGCCGTATTCCACCGTGCCATTTGAAACCATTTTTGTTTAATTTTTGCAGAGTTTCATGGTGGAATACGCTTCGCTATTCCGCCCTACAGACCTACTATATTTAGGGTTACCAGTCTTGTGAGGAAATGAAGATGTTATTTTTAAAAATAATTACGCGCAAAATTTAACAATTCTTCCATTGTACGCGACCTAAATTTTTGCTTCTGATGCACAAAGGAAAAAGGACGTTCTAAAGACGGATTTAAAGGAATTTCTTTTAATAAATTTAATTGTAAATCTTTATGAATGGCGACTTTAGACATAATAGAAATGCCCATGCCAGCCGTTACCGCGCCTTTGATTGATTCGGAACTGCCCAACTCCATTGCAATATTTAAATCAAATAACGATAAGCCTGATTTATTAAGAAAATCAACGATAACATCGCGTGTGCCAGAACCTTCTTCACGCAATAAAAAGGGATATTGTAGTAATTCATTCGGATTAATACTGCTACGATGAGCTAAAGGATGTTGAATAGGCGTAATCACAACTAAAGTATCAGTACAACAAGGTTCTACAGCTAAACATTTATTATGCACAGGGGCTTCAACAAGCCCTAAATCAATCAAATTGTCTTCAATCATTGACACAATTTCATCCGTGTTTGCCACTCGCAAGCGAATAGAAACTTCGGGATATTGTCGTTTAAAACTACCCAACAAGTTAGGAAGCACATATTCGGCAATGGTCGTACTTGCACCTAGTAATAATACGCCACTTAAATCGCCCGTCATTTCTTTAACAGAATGCTCCATTTGTTCATACAACTCTAAAATACGCTGCGTATGCACAAATAAACATTCACCGACTTTAGTTAAACTAATCCGATTATGCGTACGGTCAAATAAACGGGTATTAAATTGTTCTTCTAATTGACGAATTTGGAAAGTCACAGCAGGTTGGGTCATGTGCAAGGTTTCTGCTGCTTTAGTAAAACTTAGCAGTTTTGCAACAGTATAAAAGACTTGTAAACGGCGGTCTGCCATAAAATCTCCTTATTATTATCAATTAGGTAAAGCAATAGCTTTAAAGGAACACTTAGTACGGGAGTTTTAAAAGTAAGTGTTTAGTGTTTTAATTTAGTGTAGTGGGTTTTTAAACGAGAATATGTTGTATAACGATATAGTAATTTTCAACTGATATATTTTTTTTATAAAGCCGTTTTATTTTTTGTCACTGACTACTTTTTAAAAATAGCGATTGCCATGTCTAATTTTCACTTTCATTCTTGGGGACGGTTTCCGCGTGTTGAACAAACCGTTGTCCCTTTACAATGGCGTACAGACGCTTTACCAAAAAGCTCCGCTTCATTTTTAGCACAAGGCTTAGGACGTAGTTATGGGGATGTGTGTTTAAATGATAAAGGGTTGTTGCTGACAACGCCATTACTTGACCATTTTATAAGTTTTGATACTGAACACGGCATTTTACGCGCTGAGTCAGGCGTGAGTTTAGCAGCTATTTTAGCATTTGCTGTACCGCGCGGCTGGTTTTTGCCCGTCACACCTGGTACTAAATATGTGACGATTGGCGGCGCAATTGCAAATGATGTGCATGGTAAAAATCATCATCGCACGGGGACTTTTGGCTGTCATGTGCGTTGCTTTGAATTGTTGCGGTCAGATGGGCAAATATTGCTTTGCTCGGCAACTGAAAACACAGAGCTATACAAGGCGACCATTGGCGGTTTGGGATTAACAGGGTTAATTCGCTGGGCAGAAATTCAGTTAATGCCTATTGCCTCTCGTTTAATGACGACAGAAGCGATTCAATTTGACAATGTAGAAGAGTTTTTTCAGTTATCAGCAGAATCAGATAAAGCGTTTGAATATACGATGGCGTGGGTAGATTGCGTTGCACAAGGCGATTCATTAGGGCGCGGCATTTTTTATCGAGGCAATCATGCCAGTGCAAGTGAAGCTGAACAGGCTTTGCGCACAGGCAAAGTGAAGTTAGTCAATGAAGCGAAAAAAATCACGATGCCGATTGATTTTCCAACGATAACGCTGAATCGTTGGACAGTACAATTACATAATTTCTACTATTACAATAAGCAAATGGCGAAAAAAGTGGCGAATATTGTGGATTATGACCCCTTTTTCTATCCTTTAGACGCTATTTTGCAGTGGAATCGTTTATACGGCAAACAAGGTTTTGTGCAATATCAGTGTGTTGTACCTTATCAAGACCATGCGGTCATTCGCACGATTTTAGAAAAAATTGCTGCTTCGGGCTTAAGTTCATTTTTGGCGGTGTTAAAAACTTTTGGCGATGTACCTTCCGTCGGTATGTTGTCATTTCCACGCAAAGGGGTAACTTTAGCTTTAGATTTTCCCATGAAAGGCGCGTCTATGTTTAGTTTGCTAGATACATTAGACGAGTTAGTGATGGCAGCGGGCGGGGCGGTGTATCCATGTAAAGATGCACGTTTATCTGCGCGCGCATTTCAAGCGTATTATCCACAATGGCAAGAATTTGCAAAGTTGATTGACCCGCAATTTTCGTCTAGTTTTTGGCGGCGGGTGACAAGTTAAATGCGCTTAAAATAAGATAAAACGGGTTAATCTTCGGCGAAATCGTCGGGATAATCCGTATTTTCATCTGCGCTAATATTCAATGCGGCAAAACATTGTGAGGAAGTGAAGCCACGCGCTTGCAAAAAACGCACTTGTTTAGCTTTTTCTTGAGGAGTTTTCGGCTTTTCCGCGCCAAAACGTTTATGGCGACATTGGGCGGCGTGTGTTTGCCAGTCAATTTCTGCAAATAATAGATTGATTTGTTCAGCGGCAATGATGCCTTTTTGTCTTAAATCTTGCTGAATGCGTAAGCTGCCATAGCCTTTATTAACGCCAGCACGAATGAAGTTTTCTATAAATCGTTCATCATCAATATAATGGGCTTCTTGTAAGCGTTGCAAAGTGCTGTCGATGTCTTCCACATCATAGCCTTTAAGCTGCATTTTTTGTCGCAATTCTGCGAAACTGTAATCACGTTTTGAAAGCAGATAAATAGCGTATTGATAAGGCGTTGAGCGGGGAGGAGTGGGCATAAATTCACCTTTGCATGGCGTTAGCGCGTGAATTCAAAACAAGAAAACAACTAAAATTAAAAGGAAATAATTGAGATGTAAAATTGAGGATAAAAGAATGGCGCGCCCGGAGAGATTCGAACTCCCGACCACCAAGTTCGTAGCCTGGTGCTCTATCCAACTGAGCTACGGGCGCGTAATGCGAGACTTTTTGACAAGTTACAAAATTTGTAGCTGTAATTTTGCAAGCTGTGTATGCTACCAGATTTTTTTTATTTGTAAAGTAAAATCTGGCGGAGAAAGAGGGATTCGAACCCTCGATAGAGTTTTTGACCCTATACTCCCTTAGCAGGGGAGCGCCTTCGACCACTCGGCCATTTCTCCTTGAAATGAAGCGCACATAATATAGAAAAATAATGGGCAATGCAAGCAGTTTTTATAAAAAATATTGGGTATTGTTTTATCAGTACATCATAATTAACTTAAGTTAAAAATAATCCGCTGAGTATTTTGAACAATGTTAAAATAAACAGACTTAATTACAAATTTCTTTAATTTAGAGTTTAATACGATGATAGATTTAGATACTTGGTCGCAATATGAAGGTTATATCACTAATATATTAGTAACTGGATTGATTTTATACATGGTTTTTATTATTTATCGCTTGGCTAAAGATTCTAAAGCGGGTAAATGGGGTTATTTTGTGCTATTTCTCGCGCTGGGCTTGGGTTTAGTAGGCTTTATTGCGAAAACGATTTTAATTGAGATGATGGGCGGACACGGTTAATTTATCTCTACATAATTGTAATGAGTTAAATTAAAAAAGGCAGGGTTTTAAAAACCCTGCCTTTAAGGTATGACAGTTTAGAGACTGTGAATTAATCAGGTTTTACCAAGTTGTCTTTTCAAGTCCTTCAAAACCTTGAGTTGTCACAACGCTGTTCGGGGTTAACACACTGTTTTGTTCACTTGGGCAATAAGTATCCATGGTTTTGACGGCAACGGGGCTTGTGCTTGCTAAGTTATAAACCGTACATTTGCTGCTGTAATAAGGCATCATCATAGAGCGGTCGATTGCAATATCAGCCGTCATTGTGTAAGGATAGTAGGTCGCATAATTATTTTCTGACATCATCGCTAAACCATTTTCTACTTTAGCCAAGCTATGATTTCCTTCAAATTTCCAACTTTGCGCCGTGGTTAAACCTGCATTAGGACTGATTTGATACAGGACTGTGCTGGCTGTCGTGGTTGTGCTACTGGAGGCTAAATCATCTACAACATCCGCTTTAGTATACATTGGATAGTAAATAGGTGAGCCTGTATTGCAGTTCACATATAACTCATCACCTGAACTTTGCACTTGCGCGTTGTAGTAGTTACAAGGAATTTCGCTGCTGGTGACTAATTTTGCAGAACTTGGCGTTAAATTTAATAAATTCAAGCGCAAATTACCATTTTCAGAGCTTTCTCGTGTCACAACTTGATGTTGTGAAGTCACCATAATGGGTTCACTTGGAATTGAACGTTTTGCTTGTTCCGTCGCTACGCCGTTATCCAATGTCCAACTGCGCAATGTCCATTGTGATTGATACATGTAGGGATACATTTGTATACACATCATATCCGCAGGACAGCCACTGTAACTATACATTTGTTCTGCAACATAAAAAGTGCTGTCGCGAACCATACCATATTGGCGGTTATACCAATAAGAGCTATCGGTAGAAACATCCGTGCTTGTGCTTTGTTGTTCTAACGCTTGTGCAGGATATAATTTACCGCTGGTTAAATCTAACACTTGCAAGCCTAACGGGTTGTAATTGTAAAATACAACTTTAGGGGTTGCGCTGTATGTGTCACTAGCAATTGCGTTGTACTGACGGGGTAAATCCCATTTTTGCGTCGCGGATTCTAAATTATCACTTTGGTAGCGATAGAAACGATAATAACCAGAATCCCCAAAACTTGCCGTTAGTAAATCACTGCCTTGTTGCGTAATCCAATATAAATTAGCGGCTAATTCTAATTCGGCTAAAACTTTAGGTTTTTGTCCATTGCCCCAACCGATGGTTAATAAAGACTGATTGCCTAAACCTGCTAATTGATTGTCGCCTAATTCTAAACTGCGTTGTAATGGAATAGGGGTTTCTAACAAGCCCGCATCTTGCAAAGTTCCGCCTTGCATAGTGGTGATTTGCAAATAATTATTGCTGCTACTGTCCCATGAACTAATAGGTAAAGCGGCATAATTTTGTTGCCAATCCAATAATAAAGCCCGTTCATCATCCAACGCAGGTGAATAAGACCAAGAAGCCTGTCCCACTAAAGGCACTAAACGATTAATCAAAGTGGGATTAGCAGGATTTTCTACATCAAACAAACTTAAAGCAACCCGTCTTACAGAACTGAATTTTTCACCTGTTTCAGGTTGGTCATGAATTCCTACAGCAAATAACTTGTTGTCATTAAAAAACATTTTTTCAGACCAACCAGGCACTTGCAATTCACCGACAATTTTCGGCGCACTTGGAACACTTAAATCAATTACCCATAATGGGTCTTTGCGCTCATAAGTGACAACATAGGCTTTATCAGTAGTAAAGCGCGTTGCGAATAAATCTTCTGTAGGTGCGATTTTATCCACTTGTCCTACTAATTTAGGCTCAAACGTTGTTAAGTCATACACCGCTAAAGTGCTGCCCGATGTGCCGACTTGCTCAGGGCCAAAAACCACCCGCAAGTAATTATCTTGCACATTCATGTGGAATTCAGAAGGCACGCGACCCGCTAAAGTTAAATTCGGACGCGCAGAGAGGGCTTTACCATCTGCTAAATCATAAATTTGCAGTAAAGTAGAATTCCATTTGTCAGGATTTTGGCTGGCAATTAACAAATGGTTAGGATAAATCGCAATTTGTGGAGAATAACCAAATGCCATTTCTGATTGTTCTTTCGTCAATTGTCCATTGGCAAAACGGAAAGCAGTAACGGTCAACTGTGAATAACTACCGCAATAATCACAAGGCAATAAACTTGCACCTGTCGAACTAACGGTTTGTACAGGTTTCCATTCTTGTGTTACGGTATAAATAACATCATTCCGCCGCCGCGATTGTAAAAAACTCCCCGTTAATGGAATTGTTTGGGTAGTTACTAATTCATTGCCATTACGTTTGACAACGGTCAAAGTTGTGCCTGCAACGCCATCATATTCATTTTGTAATAAAATGATGGAATCATTTAAAGAATAAACTTCGGTAGGTTGTCCTTTTAATTTAGTTTGTGCTAACAAAGTAGGTTTATTAACATCACTGACATCAATCACTTGTAACTTTTGTGCGGCACTATTGGCATACCATAATTGCGAACCTAATTTAACGAAAATATCAGGTTTTTCGGTGGTTGTAGTAGCGGTGCTGCTATCTGAAGTTTTACCTTCATCTGTTGCAGCGGTAGGGCTAGCGGTTGCTGTAGTGGCTGCGCCACTTGCACTATTGGCGAAATTTGCGCCTGTATTGCTAACAGTTTTAGGTAAAAAGAATTGTTGCCCATACAAACGCTCTTGTGCCGCTTTGCTCGTCAAAGGCAATAACGTTGTTGCTTTCCATGCTTCTGTATTTAACGGGTCTTCACCTTCTGCCACCGCGACCAACGCTACAAAACAGCGTTCTTCTTTACCACATTGCAAATCTAACATTGCCAGTCTTTGAGAACTAAATGGCGTAATTTCTTTAAATGCGGTATCAACAACAGGATGAATGCCCTCTTGCCATTTTCCATTAGCAGATAAGGACTTAATATTATTTTCTTTTTGGTCCATATTGAACCAAACTACATAAGCTTGCGAATTTTCAATTTGTTGGTCATTACTAACAGACAAATAAGTTTGTCCATTTTCTTCTTCTTGGCTTAATTGCCAAGCAGAAGCAGTAACACTCAAAGCACTTAAGCCGACAGCAAATAAAGCTTGAGAGAGGCGGTTGTGACGTTTCATATTAAATTCCTCAAAGGAAATGAGTCTGCTAAAAGCGAAGTATAGAAAAGCAAACATTGTAGAAACACATGCTAATCTACGCTATCTTTGCGCTTATAATATACTTATATTAATGGTTAATTTTTTAACAACTAAAAAATTAACTGCTGTTACTCAGGATAGACGCAAAATTACTACAATTTTGTCGCAAAAATAATAAAAAACAACCAACTTAAAATATAAAATATTGATAATATTTTAAAAAATAAAAATAATACGGAAATATTTATAAGGTTTATTAAAAATACTCTCCTTTAAGCTTATAAGAAATATGACAGGTTAAAGATTAAATCATGCTTACAGCTCTCTTTTATTAAAAAAAAATTAGGTAAAATAGCATTGACTCTTTTAACTGAGATTTTATGGCAATCAGAAATAATTAAATATTTCTTTTTTCAAAATGACTTATAGGCTTATAACAATGAAAAAAAGCATTGGTATTGTTGGAGGTGTTGGACCGTATGCAGGACTTGATTTAAATACCAAAATTCTTAATAACACTTTTACAAATGGGACTGACCAAGACCACTTAGAAGTTTATCTTTTAACCTGTCCTGCGCTTATTGAAGACAGAACGAGTTATTTACTAAATCACGCTTTGGAGAATCCATCAGAAGGTATTTTTAAAGTTATTCAAAAACTTGAAAAATTGGGTGCAAACTACATTGGTATTCCTTGTAATACCAGTCACGCGCCTGCAATTTTAAATCCCTTACTGACGCACATCAAGCAAGCACAATTACCTGTTGTTTTAGTACATATTGTTGAGGAAACAGGAAAAACAATAAACTACCTCTACCCCAATTTACAAAAAGTGGGGTTACTTGCCACTTATGGTACTTATCTTGCAAATACCTATCCTACCGTGCTGGCAAATTATCACTTACAAGTCATAGTGCCAGATGAAGTTTCTCAGCAACATGTACATCAAGCAATTTATTCAAAAGAATATGGAATTAAAGCATATTCCAATCCTGTTCATATTAAAGCGATTGCTGAATTAACTGAGGTAGGAAATAATCTTATTAAGCAAGGTGCACAAGCCTTGATTATGGGATGCACAGAAATTCCACTTGCCCTTCAACAAGCCAATTTCAATGTGCCATTAATTGACCCTACCACAATCCTCGCCCGAGCTCTTATTTTTCACGCAGCTCCCAGTCAATTACTTCCTATACATCAAGAACTCATTGCTATATCATAAATTTTCTTTCATCATTATGAGCCTTTTTAGAGCTCATTGATTGATGCGTAACGAATAATTCTCTTCAGATATAGGGATTAGTATTTATGAAAATAAGTCGCTTATTTTTAAGTGTAGTTATCTTTGGATTAATGATTAACTTATGGGCAAATCCTGATAAAGAGACAACCAATAATGCCCCTGTCTTATCTAAAGAGAACAATATAAAAGAGACTACAACCCCCCCCAATAAAAAAGCACCCGAAGCAAAAACAGCAACAAAAACCGAAACGACTAAAGATGAAGAATGGACAGATAATTTAAAACTACATTTAAAAAATTGTGTTGCTAACATCCTAGAAAAAAATGTTGCACATGATTTACAACAATGCGTCACTGATAAATTAGCCGCTGCTTTAACACAAGTAGTCACACAAAAAACACCACAAGAATTGCAACAATGTTTAAGCAAGGAAGGTGTAAAATGTACCGCCAACAATTTAAATACTTGCTTACAAGAAAAGTTAGCTTTTTGCTCAACGCAAACTGTGCAAAATTTACTCAGTAAAAATGCACAAAATATACTGAGTAGTGAATTAAATAAATGCTTAGTTGAACAAAAACTACAATTAAGCAAACCATTAAACAATTGTTTAATGGCTACTTCAGCAACAAGCTTAACATTAGTTGAACCACCTACAACTCAAAATCCTGTAGCAATCACAGCAATACATGATACACCAACTCTCCCACTTACTAATACACCCGCAAAAACCGCCTATGTGCCTGATATTCAAAAAATTGTAAATCGGGGGGAATTAGTAATCGCAATGCTTGGGGTAGATTCTCCCCCCTTCTTTTTCTTAAACAAAGAAAATGGCGAATTACATGGACTAGATGTCAAATTAGCAAACGATATTGCAGATAAACTAGGTGTAAAATTGCGTTTAGACCGCAGTGCTAAAACTTTTGATGCAGTTGTAGATTTAGTGGCTAAAAATCAAGTTGATATCGGCATTTCTAAATTAAGTCGTACCTTAGAGCGTTCAAAACGGATTTTATTTTCTGACCCTTATATCATTTTCCATCACGGCTTATTAATTAATCGTCTAAAAATTGCTCAATTAGCGCAAGGTAAAGAACCTTATGAAATTATTCCAAATTTATCAGGAAAAATGGCCGTTATTAAAGGTTCATCCTACGTTAATTACGCCCGTCAAAAATTTCCAAACACTCAAATTGTAGAATATCCCAGTTGGCAACCTGATATCGTCAGTGCTGTCTTAAATGGCGATGTCGTTGCAGCTTATCGCGATGAGTTAGAAATCAAACGCGCTGTATTTGGCAATCCAGAAGCTTCTCTAAAAGTACAAACTGTGGTTTTTAAAGACACAGAAGATGCTATTTCTATGGCTGTTAATTATGAAAATACACATTTACTTTTTTGGTTAAACCAATATATCCGCACACTTAACCTCAATTTAAATGCTGATGAATTGCTCAAAATGTACCCTGAAGTTTTGAATTAATTCATTGGGTATTTAAAAAAATAAATACAGCATAAGCGCGCTTTTGATTAAAAAGGATTACCTAATGCACCTTAACTTCCGTTTCTTACTTAATCCATGGACAATTCTAATTGCTGTTGCAATTGGCAGCTTTATTGGAACTTCCCATAAAGAAATAGCTCAAGTTATTGCCCCTTTCGGCAATATGTACTTAACATTTTTACAAATGTGTGTTATTCCCATTTTAGTATCAGCTTTAAGCTCTAGTATTGGAAAATTAATTCGCGCCCAAGGCATGAGCGATACCTTAGCTAAAATGGTACTTATTTTTGTAACCTGTTTAGTTTTAACCAGTGCAATCGGCATGTTTGTTAGTTTAGTGGGACAACCAGGGACAAATTTAGACGATAAAACCCGCGCTAACTTAGGCGAAGTTGTTAAATCCTCCGAATTCGCACCAGATTTAGTATTATCCCTATCTCATCCTCAAGAAACTAAAAAAGAAACACCTAATGTTGTTGATTTCTTTTTACACATGATTCCTAAAAATATTTTTGAAGCTTTAGCAAAAGGCGACACTTTAAGTTTAATCTTCTTTTCTATTATTTTTGGAATCGCGATAGGCTTTATTCCCGCAGGTGCGACCGAAGTTAATTTAATTCACCTAATGGAATTGCTTTATAAATCTTTTCAATGGCTAATTCAAAAATCTATGTATCTACTGCCATTGGGTTTAATGTGTTTACTAGCAGATCAAATTTCCAAAGTCGGCTTATATGTATTTTTTGCAATGATAAAATTTATCATTATTTTCTATCTTGCTGGGCTTGTAATTATTTGTATTAACTTTCTCATTATCTGGCGTAATAGTGGTTTATCTTTTAAAGAATCGATACAAGCACAAATAGACCCAATTATTGTCGCTGTGGGTACACTGAGTAGTTTGGCCTCTATTCCCGCCGCAATCGACTCTTTAAACAGCAAGTTACGTTTTAATGCAGATACAATTAATCTTTGTTTACCCTTAGGAATTGTAATTTGTCGTTACGGCAATATTTTATATTTTGCGATTGCCACTATTTTTATCGCACAACTTTATGATACTCCGTTAACATTAGGAAGTTTAAGCATTATTTTAATTGGTTCTGTATTAGCAGGTGTTTCTACTGCTGGTGCAACTGGGATTATTACCTTACAAACTATGCACATTGTTTTAGCTCCTTTAGGTTTACCTTTAGAAGCGGCGTTAGTGTTATTTATTGCAATTGACCCTATTATTGACCCTTTACGAACCCTTTTGATTGTTCATTGCAATATGGCAACCGCTACTTTTATTGCAGGCACACAAAATACAAACCATAAACGCTCATTTGATTTAGAACAACCTATATAAAAAAACGAATAAAAGTTCTAATACCAATTGGATAAACACAAATTTCTTTTGCTAAAACTCCTACACTCCCCAATTATCATGAAACTTAAAACAGCAAAATTTCGCCTGACACTTCAGGCAAGTATTATTTTATTGCTAACTATTTTGCTTTCAACCACAGGACTGATTGTTACTTATGCTGCGTATGAAGGAAGTAAAGCTTCTATTTATACAATTGCGCATAACATGATGAATGAAATTTCTAAACAAGTTTTAGCAGAAACCCATCATTATTTATCATCAGCAAAGCCCGTTGCATTAACTACGGCGGATTTTATGGATAAAGAGGTAGTTTCTTTGTCTAATAAAGAAAATTTAGTAATATATTTAAAAAATGTTTTAAAAACCTATCCTTCTTTTTTAAATGCCTATTTCGCAGATGATAAAGGAAATGTATGGATGGTACGTCGAATGCTTGATGGCACTTTTAGCGTACGACAAGTAGAACGGACAGAAACTGAGGTTATTACACATTGGGAACATCAATCTGCTATTTATAATAAAGAGTTTCACAATACTACTCAAACACTTGAGCAAGGTTACACGCCTTTAGTACGAGAATGGTATAAAAAAGCACAAAATTCCACCCAATCTGTTTGGGTAGATGCCTATATTTTTCATACAGATAAACGCCCTGGGATTACACACTCAATCGCTATTACTGATCAAAATGGCAATAATTTAGGTGTTTTTGCAATTGATATTGGCTTAGCGAATTTATCTCATTTCTTAGGTGATTTAACGATTGGCAAAAACGGCAAAGCTTTTATTTTAGACCAAAAAAATGATGTGATTGCTTTACCCATTAAAAGAGATGAACCAGAAAAAATTGAGAAACTTCTCAAAATATCTTCTGATATAAATCCTGAATCTATAGAATATAAAAATCGTTCTATTAAGGAAATAGATGATACTTTATTAAAAGTGGCATTTGAACAATATCAAAATAGCAAACATAGCGATAGTTCTTATTTCTTCCATTTTTCTTATAGTGGTAAAGCTTATGTTTCAATGTTCATGCCTTTTAATTCTAATGCAAATTTAATTAATGGTGAGAAAAATGAATTTAAATGGTTAGTTGGAGTTGTTTTACCCGAAGATGATATTTTAGAAGAAGTTTATAAATATAATCATTTACTTATTGGCACAACTACGGTTTTAGTAAGTTTAGCTATTTTATTCGGCATTTTATTGTCCCGTATTATTAGCAAGCCATTAGCAATTTTATCTAAGCAAATGGATGATGTTAAACAATTTAAGATTGAGGATTTAACTGCTATTGATTCGCCTTTATACGAAGTGAATACAATGACCCAATCTTTTAATGGCATGAAAAACGTCTTGCTCAGTTTTCAGAAATACATTCCGCATGAAGTGGTATATGAACTCATAAAAGAAGGTAAAGAAGCACAATTAGGCGGAGAAAAAAGAGAATTAACTATTTTATTTTCAGATATTGCTCAATTTACAAATATTGCTGAAAACTTGCCACCTGAAGAATTAGTTGAAAATCTTGGCGTTTATTTTGCCGAAATGAGCAGCATTATTTTAGAGCATACTGGCGCAGTAGATAAATATATTGGCGATTCCGTCATGGCATTTTGGAATGCGCCGAAATTGATAGAAAATCATGCGCTGTTAGCCTGTCAAGCCGCATTACAAATGCAACGGGCTTCTATCATGATTTCTCAGCGTTTTACCCGTCAACAAAAACCCGCATTTAATACACGGATTGGTTTAAATACAGGGACGGTCGTTGTAGGAAATATTGGCTCAGAACGGCGTTTGAATTATACCGTTTTAGGCGATGCTGTTAATTTAGCAAGCCGTTTGGAGTCTTTAAATAAATATTATAATACGCGAATTATTGTGTCTGAAACGACTTATGAACAAGTTAAAGAACATTTTGCGTTTCGTTGGTTAGATAAAGTTGCAGTCAAAGGAAAAACGCTCGGCATTGATATTTATGAACTTATTTCAGAAAAAGATAATTTAGTGTGTCATCACTCTGGCTATTTAAGTTTATATCGTGAAGCAAGTGAGTTGTATAGAGCGCGTCGTTGGCAAGAAGCACATCATCTATTAGAAGAATTAAACCGTATAAATAACAGTGACAAACCGACTCAAATATTACTAGAGCGGTGTGCACATTTTATCCAAACTCCCCCAACGGCTGAATGGAAGGGAGTTTTCGAGATGACACAAAAATAATCTTGTCAATAATTTTCCCTTAATTTAGTGATTAATCTTGCATTTATGCTTGATAGCTAAAATAGACTTACTGAAATTTAGTGTGTACTTTGCTAAATATTGACTTAATATGTCTTTGAGTTTTGCTTATAGCTCTTGAAATTTTCCATAAGCAGATTATATTTATTAGCAGTCTCATTAATAGAGTGCTAAAACTAAACTAGGGGAAAATAATTATGGCTACGTCCACCGCGTTAACGCTCAACTTAAATAGTCAACTTGCGGTATTGAGTCAAGATGTAGAACGCTATACCCAAGCGGTTAAAACTGTTCCAATTTTAACAGCGGAAGAGGAGCGCGAATTGACTGAGCGTTATCATCAAACGGGCGATTTAGAAGCAGCACGAATTTTAGTGTTAACCCATTTGCGTTTTGTGTTACATATCGCAAACGGTTATCGTGGTTACGGTTTGTCCCAAGCGGATATTATTCAAGAAGGAAACGTGGGCTTAATGAAAGCCGTTAAACGCTTTGACCCACAAGTGGGCGTGCGTTTAATTACTTTTGCCGTACACTGGATTAAAGCTGAAATTCATGAATTTATTTTGCGTAATTGGCGGATTGTCAAAGTAGCAACCACCAAAGCCCAACGTAAGTTATTTTTCAATTTACGCAGTTCCAAGACCCATTTAGGCTGGATGACCCAAAAAGAAGTAGATGATATTGCTAAAGATTTGGGCGTAACAAGCAAAGATGTGTTAGAAATGGAAAAACGGATGACCATGCCCGACATGGCATTTGATGCGCCTGCGGATAGCGATGATGAAGATATGCCGTCGCCCGCTCAATATTTACAAGATACCCGTTATGACCCTGCACAGTTGATTGAAGATATGCAATGGGAAACACAGAATTACGAAACGGCGTTAAAAGCTTACGAACAATTAGATGAGCGTAGTCAAGATATTATCAAGCGTCGCTGGTTAGATGATAACAAAGCAACCTTGCATGAATTAGCAGATAAATATCAAGTTTCCGCTGAACGGATTCGCCAAATTGAAACCAGTGCGTTGAAAAAACTACGCAAACAATTGATGGAACTGAATTAACGCAAATTCGGCAAAAATAATTTAACTGTTAAACTCAGCTATTTGTGCTGATGTCGCATATCAACAGACCTGCTAGGTTTTAAAAACTTAGCAGGTCTTTGTTTTAATTTGAATAGCTCGCCGAATTCGCATTATGCTAAATCACCTTCTTCAGCGTTTACAAGCCCAACAAGAGGCTGGACTTTATCGTCATCGTCTCACTCATCAAAGCCCGCAAACGCCCGAATTACAAATAGATGGACAATGCTATCTCAATTTTAGTAGCAATGATTATTTAGGCTTAGCCAGTCATCCACGTTTAATTCAACGTTGGCAACGTAGCGCGACTCAATTTGCGGTGGGGGCAGGCGCGTCGCATTTAGTCAATGGACATACTTCTGCTCATCATGAATTAGAACAAGCCCTTGCGCGTTATACAGGGCGGGCGCGGGCGGTGTTATTTTCTACGGGATACATGGCAAATTTGGGCGTAGTGACTGCTTTATTAGGACGCAATGATGCGGCATTTAGCGATAAATTAAATCACGCTTCTTTAGTAGATGCTGTGATTTTAAGCCGTGCCCATTCTTACCGCTACGCGCATAATGACATGGAAATGTTACAGCGATTATTAGCGCAAGCACCGCAGGAAAATCGCTTAATTATTGCAGATGGTGTGTTTAGCATGGAAGGCGATTTAGCAGATTTACCCCACATTTCCCAATTAGCGCAACAACATCAAGCATGGGTGATGGTGGATGATGCGCATGGATTAGGCGTATTAGGCGCAACAGGACGTGGCACTTTAGAGCATTTTGCATTAACAACAACTGAAATCCCAGTTTTAATGGGCACATTAGGCAAAGCATTGGGCTGTTTTGGAGCGTTTGTTGCGGGGGGGGAAGTGTTAATTGAAAGTTTAATCCAATTTGCGCGTAGCTATATTTACACCACCGCTTTACCGCCCGCTTTAGCGGAAACCGTGCTAGAAAGTTTAAGTATTGTTGAACAAGAACACTGGCGGCGAGAAAAATTACAACAGCTAATTCAATATTTTAGACAACAAGCTTTACAAGCAGGTTTGAATATTTTGCCTTCAATGACTCCAATTCAAGGCATCGTTTTAGGTACAAATGAAAAAGTGCTACAAGCCAGTGCGGCATTAAAAAAACACCATATTTTAGTGGTTGCGATTCGCCCGCCGACTGTCCCTTTAAATACAGCTCGCCTACGCATTACAATTTCTGCTTTGCATGAAAAACAACATATTGATAAATTAATCAATGCTTTATATGAAATACTTCCATTAAAAACAGAAAGATAATAATACTGTAATCTTATTTATAAAAATAACCTTCAAAAATAGTTTGACTTCATAAATGAGAATGATTACTATTTATTTCATGCAGAGTGTCAATAGTTATGAGTAAATGGGGATTTGGCTCTACACATATCGTCACGCTGTCGTTTGAATGGTTAATTTCTCCTCACATACAGTTTCTAAGCCATAGGAACTCATTTAAGTGCAAGTAACCCTTGCACTTTTTTTCTTTAATTCGTCTCTTCTCTCTGTTCTCTTTGTTACAAAACCGACAAAATCAACCAAAAAACTGTATCGTTATATACAAAACTACATAACGAAATTTAGCTTTTTAACGACAAAAAAATTAACTAATTGAATTTTAAAAGATAAATTAAAATGGAACTTTTTTTGCTTTCCGAAGATTTAAATAAAAATAAAATAAAGAAATGGGTCATACATTTTAAACAACATTGTTAAGATTTAAGTTCGTTAATAAAAGAAATTATTTATATATTGATATTATCTAAATTCATTTCTTTTTAGCTTTTGACATAAAGTTTTTATTAAGCTTAAATCAATAAAAGTGCTTTTTAAAATGATTAATTATTTTAGAGGAAAATGGCATGTCTTCTTCAAAATATGATGTGTTTTATGAGTCCACAACTACAACAAATTCTAATGTAACTTATTGTATTACGAATAAAGAAATACAAGGTTATGTTAATGGAATTGTAAAACCATCTTTCACGATTTTAGTAGTAGATGACAATGTATTTAATCAACAATACATTGTAGAACTTTTATTAACCTTGGGCTATTCATCTTCTACTGCTGATAATGGCAAAGTTGCATTAGAACTGATTCAGCATCATGCTTTTGATTTAATTTTAATGGACTGCCAAATGCCAGAAATGGATGGCTATTGTGCAACTCGGCATATTAGAGAATGGCAAGTGCGTCAAAATAAACCGCATACGCCAATTGTTGCTGTGACCGCAACTGATGATAGAAAAAAATGTTTTACAGCGGGAATGGACGATTTTTTAGGAAAACCTTTTTATCCTAAAGAATTAAAAGGGATGTTAGAAAAATGGTTGACGCATTAAATTTTAATGCAAATTGATAGGTATCACCTTGATAATATTGTGAGATTTAACATGTTATACGAAAATACTCCCTCATTAAACACGGTTTCTATTCATTCTTTACAAGAGAGTGAATTTGTTTGTACGCCTGTTTTATTAGAAACGCCCGAAAAAGTTTTATTACAAATTGAAGGGCAAGTAAAAACACCTTTAAATTTATCTTTAGCCGATTTATTTGAATTACCAACCACTAAAATCCACGCACCTTCTTTAATTTGCAGTATGCAACGCAAACGCCTAGCCGCAAACACACTTTACACTGGGGTATTGTTGCGTGATTTGTTGAAATTAGCGGGTATTTATACCTCTAAATCTATTTATTCTTTACCCATTTATATTTTGGCAACGTCAGAATTTAATGAGCAATGTTTATTTTCGTGGCATGAATTATTTAATACTGAAATTGGTGAACAAGTGATTGTCGCTTTTAGTAAAGACAATTGCTCTTTTTGCATGAAATCGGAAGGAATTTGTTTAATTGCAACCTCAGATACTTATGTAATGCCGCGTCATTTACGCTTTTTACGCAAAGTTGAGGTCAAATGTCTTTAGTCAGTGACTCTGGGAAACCAAGCTTTGAATAATATGAATTTTTTTAAATTCATATTATTCCTTTTTTAAATTCATTTAACTGCTTTTATCAAAATTGCTTAACCACCCGTTGCGCTCATATATCTAAAAATAATTGGTTTGGAGTGCTGAATATCAAAGTCATGTCCTTGCGGTTTGAGTTGCATGGCATTCACAATGGTTTGTTTAAGAATTTCTAAATTATGAGGATGTGCACGAATTACTTGGCGTAAATCAACGGAATGTTCTTGTCCTAAGCATAATAATAATTTTCCTTCAGTGGTTAACCTTACGCGGTTACAAGTTTCACAAAAATTATGACTATGCGGAGAAATAAAACCAATTTTAGTGTTGGTATTTGCAACTTGTTGATAGCGGGCGGGACCGCCTGTGTTTTCATTGCTGGCAATTAGAGAAAAATATGGTTTTAAATAATTATAAATTTCTGCATTAGAATAATAAGTTGATGAGCGTTGATGTTCGGTAACTTCGCCTAACGGCATTTCCTCAATAAAGCTAATATCCATTTGCTGCTCAATGGCAAAATGGACTAAATCTAAAATTTCATCATCATTACGATTTCTCAAAATCACAGTATTCAGTTTTAATCCTGCAAATCCTACTTGTTTAGCCGCTTCAATGCCTTGTAAAACTTGATTTAAATCCCCTGTCCGTGTCAACTCTTTAAACCGCGCTGGGCGCAAACTGTCCAAACTAATATTAATGCGTTTAACCCCTGCTTGTTTTAATTCTTGCGCATAACGACTGAGTTGAGAGCCATTAGTCGTTAAAACTAAGGAATTTAAGCCGTCTAATTTGCCCAATTGACGAAATAGTCGCATAATATCATGACGTACCAACGCCTCACCGCCTGTAATGCGGATTTTTGTCACCCCTAACTCAACAAATGCGCGTCCTATCCATGCAATTTCTTCTAGTGTTAATAATTGCGCACGGGGCAAAAAAGTCATTTTTTCACTCATACAATAAATACAGCGAAAATCACAACGGTCTGTAACAGAAATACGCAAATAATTAACATGTCTTTGAAAGTTATCAATAAGTTTTTGTTGCATAGTTATGTTTTAAGCTGTGGAATAAATTGATGGAATAATGATAAAAAATGAAATTACATTTCGAATAACTATAGTGTTTTTTTGCTAAAATTGCGCGGTTTTTTATAAATCGTTAAAATTTAACTGAATTTATTTTTATCACTCTATAATCAATCCACTGACATGGACGAATGGGAGAGTACATATAAAGGAATCAATCTGCCACCAACTTTATTTTTGCTTTATTATAACGGTTTAATTGTTAATCCTAACTTACCTTTAAAGAGTAATTAAGCTATGAAACATTTGCTAACGGGTGTGTTGCTGTTACTTGCATGGACAGCCAATGTTCACGCTGCCAATCCGCGTGCTGAGATTGTGACCAATCAGGGAACGATTGTGATTGAGTTAGACCCTGAAAAAGCGCCGATGAGCGTAGAAAATTTTTTGACTTATGCACAAGCGGGCTTTTATGAAGGCACAATTTTCCACCGTGTCATTAAAGATTTTATGATTCAGGGTGGTGGATTTACCAAGGATATGGAACGTAAACCTACCAATCCACCAATTGAAAATGAATCTGGTAACGGTTTGATTAATTTGCGTGGAACAGTAGCATTAGCACGGACAAATGATTTAAATTCTGCAACTTCTCAATTTTTTATCAACACCAAAGATAATGACTTTTTAAAGGGTTATGCAGTTTTTGGCAAAGTAGTGCAAGGGATGGAAGTCGTTGATAAAATTCAAACTGTGGAAACGACTGATATGGGCGGCATGAAAAATGTGCCCTCTAAAGCGATTAGCATTGATAAAGTTGTGATAAAAAATGCGCCCGCTAAATCCCCTGTAGCGACTGAGAAAGAGGACAAAAAAGCTGCTGAAGCTAAAAAAGCTACTGAGGATAAAAAGTTAGCCGATGAAAAGAAAGAGGCGGACGAGAAAAAGTTAGCAGACGAGAAGAAATCTGCTGAAGATAAAAAAGTCGCTGAAGCAGAGGCGAAAAAAGCCACAGACGAGAAAAAGTTAGCGGATGAGAAGAAAGCGGCTGAAGATAAAAAAGTGGCTGAGGCTGAAGCCAAAAAAATGGCAGATGAGAAAAAGTTAGCGGATGAAAAGAAAGCGGCTGAAGATAAAAAGGTCGCTGAAGCTAAAAAAACGGAAGTCAGCGCGAAATCTGAAACTGCTACTGGTGCACCCGTTGTTAAAGAAAATCCAATTAAAGATTTTCCAATGGACAAAGCAGTAAAAGCCCCTGACGCGCCCACAAAACCAGATAAACCAGAACCTGTTTCTAATTAATCTTTAAGGAAAGTAAGCACATGCAAAAAGTAAAGATGACCACCTCCATGGGTGAAATCGTTATTCAGTTAAATGCTGAAAAAGCACCCAAAACGGTCGAAAATTTTATTAAATACGTTCAAGACGGTTTTTATGACGGCACATTATTTCACCGCGTCATCAGTAATTTTATGATTCAAGGCGGTGGCATGGAGTCTGGAATGCGTCAAAAAACAACTCAAGCCCCCATTGAAAATGAAGCGAATAATGGTTTAGGAAATGCAATTGGTACAATTGCAATGGCACGCACTAATGCGCCGCATTCCGCAACAGCTCAATTTTTTATCAATGTTGCAGACAACAAATTCTTGAATTATCAAAACAGTACAGTTCAAGGTTTTGGCTATTGCGTATTTGGTGAAGTTGTTGAAGGTATGGATGTTGTGAACAAAATCAAATTGGTGAAAACGGGTTCACGCTTTGGTCATCAAGATGTACCTTTAGAAGACGTTATTATTGAAAAAGCAGAATTAATGGCTTAATTTTGCAATTTGCCTGTCAATAAGTTGACAGGCAATTTTTTACCCGCTTATTTTCCTGCCACTAAATTTGATGCTATGTCAGCTACTTACGTTATTGCCGATGTGCATTTACATCTCCAAACCCCACAATTAATAAGTGATTTTTTGCAGTTTTTGCAAACATTGACAGAACTGAAACAACAGAATGCCGTGGATGCTTTATATATTGCGGGAGATTTGTTCGAGGTTTGGCTAGGAGATGATGATAATGAACCAGTTTATCAACAAGTTATTCAAGCTTTGCGCACTGCAACACAACAACAATTAAAAATTACCATTTTACAAGGCAATCGCGATTTTTTATTAGGTCAACGTTTTGCTCAATTAACAGGCTGTTCTGTACTCAATGCGGATGAAATCATCATTGATATTTATGGTACACCTGCGTTACTAATGCACGGCGATACTTTATGTACGGATGACATTAAATATCAACAATTTAGGCAAAAAGTACGCACACCTTTATATCAAAAAAGTTTATTGGCATTACCTTTATGGTTGCGTCGTTGGATTGCACACTATGCACGGCGAAAAAGTCGACATCATGCCCAACAAATGACAGTAGAAATTATGGATGTTGCCCCGTCAACCGTGCTGGCATATTTAGAAAAGTATCAAATAAAGCATTTAATTCATGGACATACACATCGTCCATTTATTCACGCAATCCCTTTTAGGGGAGATATAGCGCATCGCTATGTAGTGGGAATGTGGGAAGCACAACACGCTCAAATTTTATGTTGTACTGCCCAACAATGGCAATTGATTGATGCTAAACAATTGAAATTAAAAAATTAAGGTTTATCTAAGTCTAATAATCTTTGTGATAACAGATTGGATAACACATACATCTCAGTTGTGGCTTTGCGCGCACCCTCAGCATCACCTGCTTTATGTTTATCTAACGCATCTTTGCTGATTTGATGGAAACGCTCATGGGGTTCAAATAAACTATTAAAGGTTGTTTGATGTTTTTCACTGAAAGTCGCAATTTCTTGTTTTCCTTCATTATACATCCATTTTCCTAATTTACATGCCTGACAATCTGTTCCTTCAAACTCAGCTTTTCCTGCTAATGTAGCTTCTATTTTTTTTAAGTATTGAATATGGTCATTGAGTCGTAAGACAAAAAAAGCTTTACTCACCATTTTTACTCCTTAGGATTACTGGTCCGTTAATTGTAGCAAAATTCACGCCGTATAAAAAATTTATGGCTATTTTAAGGATGTAAAACTACTTTATCTATTAACAGGGTTAAAATAAACAAATAAATTTAGGTAATTAACGCGAAATCGGCGAGAGATTCAAATCAAAACAAATACCTGCTAGGTCTTCAAAACTTAGTGGGTTTTAAAAAACCAGTAGCTATTTGTTTTGATTTGAATATCTTGCCGAAATCAAGTTAATTAAAAATAGTTTATCTAATCCATATCAAAAAACAAAAGCTTAGAAATTACGCGCCTGCATTAATCCGTTTATCACTCAGATAAATAAATCCATCTACTTCAGTCACTTTCACCGCTTGCAATTGTTCACCATTACACATGGTGCTTTGTGAAATGCCAGTTTCAGGCGTATAAATAATACCGTGCATAGAACACCGCAAAAATTGCCCAGTAGCATCAAAAATCAAATCATGTTCACAATTTAATGGCTTAGGCATGTGAACACAGCGATTAATATACGCATAACATTGATTTTGAAAGCGACAAATTAAAATGGATTCTAAAACATTTTTATAAACCGCTTCGCAAATTAAATGACGACCTTCTGCTAATGCTTCACTTTGACACACTTTTACCCATTGTTCTTGGCTTTTCATTATATTCTGCCTTTTTATAAGAAAGTGTTAGTATCAGTTTAAATTTACAGTTATTATTCACCATGTCTTTCTAAAATAGTACGCACTTTTTCCAAGTCTTCCAAAGTATCCACCCCCATTCCCGCCGCAACTTGTGCGACATCTACATGAATTTTGCCACCATAAAATAACACACGCAATTGTTCCAAGGCTTCCGCTTGTTCCAATGCACACGGCGCAAGTTGCACATAATGCTGTAAATACTCCATTCTGTAACCATATAAACCCAAATGGCGATAATGTAATTGCCATTTTTGTAAATCGCAATTCATTGATTGAGCTGTAAATTCATCCCGCACCCAAGCAATGGGCGCACGGCTAAAATACAACGCAAATCCTTGCTGGTCACGCACGACTTTAACCATATTCGGATTATTCAACGCACTATTTTCAAACAATGGCTCGCACAAAGTTGCAACCTGCGCCTGTGGAAATTTTGCTAAATTCGCAACAACCTGTTGAATAAGCATAGGATTTAATAAAGGTTCATCGCCTTGTACATTGACCACCACGCCATTTTCAGGAATCTGCAACAAGCGTGCAGCTTCTGCGATTCTATCCGTACCCGAAGGATGAGTCGTTGCAGTTAAGCACACTTGCCCGCCGAAATTTTCTACCGCCGCCACAATTCGCGCATCATCCGTTGCAATGACCACCGCCTCAGCCCCGCTTTTCATTGCATTGTCATAAACGTGCTGAATCATAGGCTTACCTGCAATTTGAGCCAAGGGTTTTGCAGGTAAGCGCGTTGAAGCATAACGCGCGGGAATCACGACCCAAAAACGCATGGTGTGCTCCTATTTTAAGCTATCCATTTCTTCTAAGGATAATTGCCGCGCTTCTTCAGGCAACATGACGGGAATTCCATCACGAATAGGATAAGCCAATCGTGCAGATTTGCTGATAAGTTCTTGTTTATCTTTGTTATAAATCAAACTGCCTTTAGTAACAGGGCAAACGAGAATATCTAATAATTTTTTGTCCATTGTACAAAACTCCTCAAAATTTAGTAAAAAACAGTTATGATAATAAAGCTTAATAGATGTTTAGTGTTTTAAATATCCTAAACTAAGGTATTTAAAGATTATTCCATCTTAAAAGCTATTTTTCTATTAATAACACGTTATAATAGCATAATCTTTTTAGACCTATTTTACCGCCAAAGTAAACTTGATATGAGCACCCTCGACCAACATTCTTTTATTGCCAGCCTTTCACCCTTTAACCGTCTTTTAGCCCCTGAATTAGAAAGCGTTGCTCAAGCAATGGATATTGCTTATTTTAAAGTTGACGATGTTTTAATGACCCCTAATAGTAGTCCAGAGTTTCTTTATCTCATCATTAAAGGCGTTGTCCATGAAATGAATGAGGATGAAATGGTTTCTGTCTATTCTAAACAAGATTCTTTTGATGCAATGGCATTAATTGAAGGACAAAGTAAACATACTTTTGTGGTGCATGAAGAGTTAATTTGTTATTTATTGCCTAAAGCTATTTTCTTAAATCTCATTCAACAAAATAAAACTTTCCAAAATTTCTATTATCAAAATCTTACCGCCCGTTTAAATGATTTAATTGAGCAACGTAATCGTAAAGAAGTTGCGGCGTTTATGGTGGCGAAAATCGGCGATGCTTATATTCAACCGCCTGTGTTCATTGAGGCAAATATGCCAATTCATCAAGCTGTTAAAATGATGCGTGAACATAAAATTATGGCGTTATTGGTAAAGCGCGATAACGGTGTGGGGATTATGACCGATACTGATGTGGTTAATCACACGGTTTTAAAACGGGTGAGTATTGATGAACCCGTTGAGAAAATTGCAACGTTTAATTTAATCGGTGTTAAAACAGATGATTTCTTATTTAATGCTAATTTGTTAATGACCAAGAATTCTATTGAGCATTTAATTGTCTATAACAAAGAAGGCGAAATTGAAGGAATTTTAAACCAAGTAGATTTATTGAGTTATTTCTCAACCCATTCGCATTTAATTGCGGTTCAAATTGAGCGGGCGACAACGCCAGAGCAGTTGAAAAAAGCGAGTCAAACTGTAGTCAGTATGATTCAATCTTTATATAGTCGCGGAGTAAAAGTGCGATTTATTGCTCAATTAGTGAGTGAGTTGAATAAGAAAATTTTTGAGAAACTGTATCGTTTAATTGCTCCACCAGCATTATTAGAAAATTCGTGTTTCTTAGTGATGGGCAGTGAAGGACGGGAAGAGCAAATTTTAAAGACTGACCAAGATAATGCAATTATTTTGCGTGATGGTTTTGAATTCCCTGCTATTGAGGAAATTACTCAGAAAATTACGGCAACTTTAATAGAGTTTGGTTATCCGCCTTGTAAAGGTAATATTATGGTGAGCAATCCTTATTGGTGCAAACCTTTAAAAGCTTTTCAAGATGAAATCTTTGAGTGGATTGATAAACCCTCAGAAGAAGCATTAATGAATTTGGCAATTTTTTATGATAGCCAAGTCGTTGCGGGTGATGCAAGTTTATTAGAGTCTGCTAAAGCATATTTGTATCGTTTATTGCAAGATAATCGTATTTTCTTTGGTAGTTTTGCGCGTCCGACTTTAGCCTTTGAAACGCCTTTAAGTTGGTTTGAGGGTTTTATTGTTGAAAAAACAGGGCGTAAAGATGAATTAGATTTGAAAAAAGGCGGTATTTTCCCCATTGTGCATGGAGTGCGGAGTTTGGCGTTGGAAAATCGCTTAACGGTGAGCAATACGATTGAGCGGATTAAAATTTTGCGGGATAACAATGTGCTGGATAAAGATTTTGCAATTGAATTAATCGAGGCATTTGCTTTTATGATTTCTATTCGTTTAGATGCAGAATTAGAGAAAGTATCGCGGCATGAGAGTTATGATAATTACATTAAACCGGATGAGTTAAATAAGTTAGAACGGGATTTATTAAAAGATTCTTTTAAAATCGTTAATGAATTTAAAAAATTGATTACTCATCATTTCCGTTTAAATATGGTGTCATAATGTTTGATTTTCTGGATAAACGTCAACGTGAGCGCAAGCGTTTAAAAGATGAGCGTTTTGCTTTTTTATTTGAACCGCCAAGTGATGATTTTGTAATTTGTTTTGATTGTGAGAGTAGTAGTTTGGATACTAAACAGGCTGATATTTTATCATTAGCGGCTGTTTGTGTTGATGGTAATAAAGTGTTAGCGAGTCGGCGGATTGAGTTATTTGTGAAACCTGAATCGCCATTGGATATAGAAACCATTAAAAAATTGCATTTGCGAGAATGTGATTTGGAAAATGGTATTGCCGTTAATGAGGCAATTGTGCAATTTATTGAGTTTATAGGTTCTCGTCCTTTAGTAGGCTATTTTGTGGATTTTCAAATTGAAATGATAAACAAATATTTAAAGCCTTTGTTAGGGATTGAATTACCTAATACGCAACTTGATGTTTCGGGGTTATTTTACGATAAGAAGTACGGTATTAATAATACCCGTTTGCCGCAAGTAGATTTACGCTTTGATAGCATTATGCAAGAATTGGAATTACCGCATTTAGGAAAGCATGATGCGTATAACGATAGTTTAATGATTGCTTTGATGTATATTAAGTTACAGCATTGGAATAAACATCGTTAGTTTAAGGGGGCATCAATTATTTGCGTATAAAAGATTTAATCTTGCTTTATATACAATTTAGGTGGGATTCAGCGCAAAATAGAGGTGAATTTAGATTTTATGGGCTAAAAGATTGACTAAAATAATGCCTGTATTATGATTGTCGGTTTTAATTTGTAATGCTTAACTAATTGCTTGACTGCTACGCATCGGTCACATAAAAATAAAATAATTGACTTATACATAAAGTCGTTATGATTGATTGCCGTAGCCTATACTGATGAGAATAATAAAGATATGGCACTAATAGTACAAAAGTACGGTGGCACTTCAGTCGGAACGGTAGATCGGATTAAGAATGTCGCCGAACGGGTGATTGCAGCACGCGCAAGAGGAGACCAATTGGTCATCGTGGTTTCTGCGATGAGCGGGGAAACCAATCGTTTGCTAGGCTTAGCTAAAAGTATTACCGATAGTCCCACTCCGCGTGAGTTGGATGTTATTGCTTCTACAGGCGAGCAAGTGACCATCGGTTTATTAGCAATTGCTTTGGAAGCTCGCGGTTGTCCAGCGCGTTCTTATACTGGTACGCAGGTAAAGATTTTAACAGATAGTGCATTTACCAAAGCGCGGATTGTTAATATTGATGACCAGAATATGCGCCGTGATTTGGATGAAGGTAAAGTCATTATTGTGGCGGGTTTCCAAGGGGCAGATGAACAGGGCAATATCACAACTTTAGGGCGCGGCGGTTCTGATACGACAGCGGTGGCTTTAGCGGTTGCGTTAAAAGCGGATGAATGTCAAATCTATACTGATGTGGATGGTGTTTATACCACTGACCCGCGCATTGTGCCTAAAGCACGACGGTTGCCAAAAATCAGTTTTGAAGAAATGTTAGAGATGGCAAGTTTAGGTTCTAAAGTGATGCAAATTCGTTCTGTGGAATTTGCCAGCAAATATAATATGCCTATTCGGGTGCTGTCTTCGTTTGAAAGTGAATGTGAAGGTACATTAATTTGTCCTGAGGATGAAACAATGGAGCAAGTTTTAATCTCTGGTATTGCGTTTAATAAAGATGAAGCCAAAATTACTATTATGGGTGTGCCTGATCGTCCTGGTATTGCCTACCACATTTTAGGAAAAGTAGCGGAATCTAACATTGAAGTGGACATGATTGTTCAGAATATGTCTGATGATGGTAAACATACGGATTTTACTTTTACTGTTCATCGTAATGATTTCAAGAAAGCGAGCGAAATTGTCAACCAAGTTGCAACTGAATTAGGTGCAAGAGGTGTAACTGGTGATGACAAGATTGTAAAAATTTCTTTAGTGGGCGTAGGGATGCGCTCTCATGCAGGCATCGCCAGCAAAATGTTTAAGGCTTTAGCAGATGAAGGCATCAACATTCAAATGATTTCTACATCAGAAATCAAAATTTCAGTAGTCGTAGATGAGAAGTATCTTGAATTGGGCGTGCGTGTATTACATGACGCTTTCAAATTAGAGGAAGCTGCTCCTACAGCGTAAATGCTGACCTGTATAGCCGCAACTCCGCAACTACGACTTAGACTTAAATGCGCAATTAGGGAGGAAAGTCGTTATGTTGATTTTGACAAGGCGTGTGGGAGAGTCATTGATGGTTGGGGATGAGATCATCGTGACTGTGTTAGGCATTAAAGGTAATCAGGTACGATTAGGTGTCAACGCTCCCAAAGAGGTTGCTGTTCATCGTGAAGAGATTTATCAACGAATTCAACGTGAGAAATCACAATCTACTGATTTAACTATTGAATTCGTTGTCGCTCAACCATAGCGATATTTCTTTTAGGAAGAATAAAGTCTGCATTCCATTCGTCTTGACGATTGCAATTACAGGAATGGTAGTTGCGGAGTTTATAGGTGTATTAAGAGTTTAACATTTGTGCTTTTTTAGCTAAACGTTCCGCCTGCCGCTTACGCCAAGCATGGCGGACGTGTAAACGCCAGAAAAATTGCACTAAAAAATACCCAGCGGCGGCGGTTAAACAGGCAACAATAAATAATCCCACTAATAAGGGTTGCCACATGGTTTCTACTAAGCGCGTTATCCATTCTACTGAAAACTCAAAATGTCCTAAGCTATCTACAGGACAAGAAAGTAATTTACAACCAATCACATAGGATAAATAATAAAGTGGAGGAACTGTGATGGGATTTGTAAGCCATACTAACGCAATCCCTAGTGGTAAATTCACCCGAAAAATAATTGCAAATAATGCTGCAATGCCCATTTGCATAGGTAACGGAACAAAAGCAGCAAATAACCCAGATGCCATCCCGCCCGATAAAGAACGTCGATTAATATGCCACAAGTTAGGGTCGTGAAGTAGCTTGCCTAAAAACTGTAAACTTGGATGCGTTTTAATGGTTTCATAGTCAGGAAGCCAACGTTTAAAAATTTTCTTTGCCATATTACTTAAGTTTCATAGTTTGATAAAAGCCGAAATTACTACGTCTAGGACATAAGAAGTATTGATATGCTGCGTGCGACTTTGCTTTTTTTGGGAGCTATAACGCTATGCCAAAACTTGTCTAGTTTGCCAAGTCCATTTGTGATATGGGGTTTAGTCGTCATAACTCTTTTTTTGGGATGGGCTCGCCAATGGTATAGCTTAGTCTTTTGTTTAGGGCTTCTATGGACATTTGGACATGCCCAGCTACTAATGCAGCAACAGCTTCCCGCACAATTTGCCCATCAATCTGTTGAAGTTGTTGGTACGATTATTAGCATACCACAGCAACGTTCTTGTGGATTGCAATTTTTCTTTGAGATTTCAAAGATTACAATAAATTCACATCATGCAAAAAATACAACGCCGTCCTCTGTAATTCACACTTTATCCGAAAATTCTGCTTACTTATTGCCCAAACCTTTGCGTGCCAAAATTCACTGGAATACAGAAAACGCTACGCTTCCAAATGCCTCATTACCTCATTTACAAGCAGGGCAACAATGGCAAATGTTGGTACGTTTATATCCATTACGCGGTTTCAGTAACCCTACTTACTATGATTATCATGCGTTTGTTTTTCAACAACAATTACAAGCAACGGGTTATATTTTAAGCAATAGCAAACCGCAATTACTCACTACAAAATACACTTTTGAAACTTTTAGACAGCAGTTATTTGAACAAATGCAGGCGATTTTTCAACGGGAAAATCTCGCCTTTGCAGGCATGTTGACCGCATTAGCGTTGGGTGAACAACAAGGCATCTCGCCCGAGCAATGGACAATATTAAATAAAACTGGGGTGGGGCATTTAATTTCCATTTCAGGTTCACACGTTAGTGTTTTAGCTGGTTTATGTTTTATTTTGCTGCTAAAAATGGCAGGTTTTTTTCCTAAATTGCTGTTACATATTCCCGCCCATCGCTGGGCAGCCGTTGGCAGTATGTTATTAACTTTGTTTTACGCTTTGTTAGCAGGGTTTAGTATTCCTACTCAACGCGCTTGTATTATGGTGTGGGCAGTGATGGCGAGCTGGTTAGTGCCGATGATTTTTAGTTTAAGCCAACGTTTAATGTTTGCATTATTGATTGTGTTGCTATTTCAGCCATTGGCTGTACTTTCGCAAGGATTTTGGCTGTCTTTTTTTGCTATTGCCATTATTTTATATGTGCATCAAGGACGGCGGATAATCGCAACTACTCATGCACCGCTCAAAATATTTGCCGCAAATCAAGTTTTTAAAACGCAAAATGCTGGAAAAATTTTCGGGTTTTCCCGCCAGCAAATCTATGAATATGGCATTTTATATGGACAGTATTTCAAAAAACGTTGTCCTGAAGATGTACAAAAATTTAGTCATCTGCAAATTGCGATTACTGTCGGCATGATACCGTTGAGTTTACTGTTTTTTGGTTATTTTTCATTAAGCGGTTTACTTGCAAATGCTGTAGCAATTCCACTCGTAACCGTATTTATCGTTCCGTTATTATTAATCACTTTATTTAGTTTTAGCTTTTTTGAACAAGGGTTTACCGTTTGTCTAAAACTCGCCGTTTTTGCATGGCAATTATTATGGGATAATGTTTTAACACCGCTTGCCGATTTACAATTAACCACACTATCCACCGCAGCATTAACGCCATGGATAGCGGTCATTGGTTTTATTGGAGTTGCTTTAATCTTGTTACCGCGTGGTGTTTTGCCGCTATCTGTTAAACTCGCGTGGCTGCTTCCCCTGTTTTTTAGTGCGCCCGCAGCATTAAAACATGGACAAATGGAATTCACTTTACTAGATGTAGGGCAGGGATTAGCTGTGTTATTGCAAACGGCACAACACAATTTACTCTATGACAGCGGCGATGCTTCCCCGTGTGGTATCAATATGGGCAGTGCTGTAGTTAATCCCGTGTTGCAAAAAAAGCAAATTAAACAGTTAGATGCAGTTATCCTGAGCCATGACGACCGTGACCATATCGGCGGTATAACGGGGGTGAATTTACCGATTCAACAACTTTTTACGCCAGCACAATTTAACACGGCTATTAAAACAGAACACACTGAAATCGCGCGCCAAATTTGCCAAGCAGGTAAACAATGGCAATGGGATGGCGTACAATTTGAATTCATCAATTCTTTATCCACTCCCTCTGTCAGTCAAGTTATTAGCGATAATGACCAAAGTTGTGTTTTGCGCGTTACAACAGCAAACCATACTGTGTTATTAACTGGGGATATTAGCCAACAGGCTGAGCAGCATCTATTACGCACTGTCCCTGAAAAATTAGCCGCTGATATTTTAATTGTGCCCCATCACGGCAGTCGTTATTCTTCTAGTTGGGAATTTATCAAAGCAGTCCGACCCCGCTACGCTTTATTTTCAACGGGTTATTACAACCGTTTTGGTTTTCCCAAAGCAGAAATTGTGCAACGTTATCAAGCAATGCAAGCCATTGCGCTTGATACAGCAACTGCGGGCGCAATTCAATTTCAATTACACGACCCCATTTTGCATCCTCCTACTTTATATCGCCTTCAAAACCAACGTTATTATCATAATTTAGAACAATAAAAATTCAGGAGAGGAGAAATATCATGCTTAAACAACTATTAGTATATTTAAGTAATCCCAAAGACAGTGAAATATTACTTAGCGTAGGCTTACAATTAGCCAAAAAACATCAAGCCAAATTAATTGCTTTCTTTGCATATCGTATTCCATTGATTCCTTATGCAGATGCGATGTTCGGCATTGCCGAATTAGAAATGCAATTAATTGAAAATGCACAAGCCGAAGCGCAACAAGTACGAGCTTTATTTGAACACGCCACGGTTGAACATCCTTATCCTGTAGAATGGATAGAAACACGCAGCGATGCAATGCAACATTTAATTGAATACAGTGGCTATTCAGATTTAATTATTCTCAAACAAGCTGAAGTTGAAGAAAATTTTTTATCCCACTCAGCCTATATTTCCAACCATGTTACGATGATGGTAAGTTGTCCAGTATTAGCTATTCCGTATATTGGCATTGCTAACACATTAGCAGAACGCATCATGATTGCATGGAATGGAAGCCGCGAAGCCGCGCGCGCCGTGCGAGAAGCCATTCCTTTATTGCAATACGCCAAAAAAGTTGAAATTATGTGTATTGGTTTGAATGATGGGGATATTTTAACCAAGCGGTTACAAAACTATCTCACTAGCCACCAAATCAATAGCCAAATCCACTGGCTTCCTGTGCATCAAATTCCCGTAGGAGAATTGCTTTTATCACGCGCCACAGATGAATCTATGGATTTAATCATCATGGGGGCTTATGGACATTCACGCTTACAAGAATTAATTTTAGGTGGCGTTACTTTACATCTTTCTAATCACATGACAATTCCGCTTTTTATGAGCCATTAACGGTTAAAACCTACAAAATTGCTCAAAAACTCCTCCTTTTTTACAGTCTGCAACGCCCCAAATGGGTTGCAGACCCCGCATATCTGGCAAAAATTTAAAAAAATGTTGCATTGCTCATTTCAGTAAAAAATTTTATATTTCATTTATTTACGCAAATAAAACTAAATCTTGCAAAAAAATTACGGAAAAACTTGCAGCATTTTTTTATAGACTGTGAATTTTAGTCCGAGAAACTTTTATAATAGTAAACTGATGTTGCAAGCAGGCGAATTATTTTCTTAATAAAGTGCGTTAATCACTGCTTTGCGAATTAGTTTAAACATCACAAAGTCCTGTTAAGTACGGCATTGAGCAGGGGATAGCTCCGACGTTGTACTAAAACGAAATTTTGCAAATGATTAGGAGAATGCCAGATGAAAATGATTTGCGCGATTATCAAGCCCTTTAAGCTGGACGATGTGCGGGAAGCACTATCAGAAGTTGGTGTACACGGTTTAACCGTCGCAGAAGTTAAAGGATTTGGTCGGCAAAAAGGACACACAGAACTCTATCGCGGTGCTGAATATGTTGTTGATTTTCTGCCAAAAATCAAAATTGAAGCAGCAGTGTCAGATTCTATGGTTGCAACTGCGGTCGAAGCGATTACCAACGCCGCAAATACAGGACGCATTGGTGACGGTAAAATCTTTGTGTATAACCTCGAACAAGTTGTGCGTATCCGTACAGGTGAGCTAGGGGAAGATGCACTGTAAGATTAGTTTGCGTTATTATAGGAATTGCATTGCTTGGTACACACTTAAATTATCACAATAAAAATAGTTGGGTTTCATCATGTTAGAGATGAATTATGTAATTAATACCTTTTACTTGCTGGTGATGGGCATTCTTGTGATGTTTATGGCAGCAGGTTTTTCTATGTTAGAATGCGGTTTAGTCCGAGCTAAAAACACTGTAGAAATTTTAACGAAAAACATTGCTTTATACGCAATTTCTTGCGTTACTTATATGCTGATTGGCTACAACTTAATGTATCCTTCCGCCAGTTTGATTGAAGGTGTATTACCTGCAATTAAACTTTTAGTTAGCGCAGAACACACAACCGAAGCTATTTTAGCTGGTGGTGATGGTGCACCAACTCACTCTGCGCGCGCTGACTTTTTCTTCCAAGTAGTATTCGTTGCAACTTCCATGTCTGTTGTTTCAGGCGCAGTGGCTGAACGGATGCGTTTATGGTCATTTCTAATTTTCTCCGTCGTAATGACCGGCTTTATTTATCCTATTCAAGGCTATTGGAGTTGGGGCGGTGGATTTTTAAGCGGTTTAGGCTTTAAAGACTTTGCCGGCTCTGGTGTTGTACATTTGACAGGTGCAACGGCTGCTTTAGCGGCGGTTTTATTACTGGGGGCGCGTAAAGGTAAATTTAGTGGCGATGGGCGTGTCAACCCCATGCAAGGTGCAAACTTACCTTTAGCCACTTTAGGCACATTAATTTTATGGTTTGGTTGGTTTGGATTTAACGGCGGTTCACAATTGCAATTAACTGGCATTGATAACGCCAACGCCATTGCTTCTACTATCGTCAATACTAATATGGCAGCGTGTGGCGGATTAATTTCAGCCTTAACAGTTTCCCGTTTATTATTCGGTAAAGCCGATTTAACCATGATTTTAAACGGCGCATTAGCAGGTTTAGTCGCAATTACTGCCGAGCCGACCATGCCTACCCCTATTTTAGCGACCATGATTGGCGCGATTGGCGGCGTATTAGTGGTTTTCGGCATTTTAGCGTTAGATAAAATCAAAATTGATGACCCCGTTGGCGCAATTTCTGTGCACGGTGCAGGCGGCTTATGTGGTTTATTAGCCGTTCCTATGAGCAATCACGGTGCAAAATTCTTTGCACAATTAGTGGGTTCTATCAGCATCGCGCTTTGGGTTTTTGCTGTTTCTTTTGCAGTTTGGTACGTTTTAAACCTCGTCATAGGGTTGCGTGTCACTGAAGAAGAAGAATATGAAGGGATGGATGTGACAGAATGCGGGATGGAAGCCTATCCTGAATTCATTGGTAGCAACCGTTAACTTTAAAAAATAGGGAAGTTTCACACTTCCCTTCTTTTGGTACTCACAATGCAAAGCGATTTAACTCTCCCCGCGCCCGCAAAACTAAATCTATTTCTGCACATTACCAGCCGTCGCCCTGATGGTTATCACAACTTACAAACCATTTTCCAATTTCTCACACTTGCGGACACACTGTACTTTAGCCCAAGCGAAAATGGACAAATTACCGTAGAAAACAGCGCGACTGATTTGGCAATGCAAGACGACTTAGTCTTTAAAGCAGCAACGCTCATTAAAAATTACGCCATTACGCATCCCGATGAATCCTTATTTAACTGGTTTTCGCCTACCACTTTAGCGGTCAACATTCGCGTAGAAAAACATATCCCCATGGGCGGCGGTCTAGGCGGTGGCAGTTCTGATGCCGCAACTGCACTATTAGGCTTAAACCAATTTTGGGGGTTACAACTTTCCATTGATACTTTAGCCGAATTAGGATTACAACTTGGCGCAGATGTACCCGTTTTCATCCACGGACACGCCGCATGGGCAGAAGGGGTGGGCGACCATTTAACCCCTATAGAACTGGCAGAACCTTACTATTTAGTGATACATCCTCGCTGTCACGTTCCCACCCGCACAATTTTTACCGACCCAGACTTGACAAGAAATCAACCACTCATTAAAATGCACGACTTTCAACAGGGCGCAACACTGAATATATGCGAATCTGTTGCAAAACGTCACTTTCCTGTGATTGCCGAAGCGTTAACATGGTTAAACCAATACCAACCCGCCCGCATGACAGGAACAGGCGCATGTATTTTTGCTAGTTTTGCTGATGAAGCACAAGCTTTAGCCGTTCAACAAAACGTTCCGACAGCATGGGACAGCTTTGTTGCACGCGGGTGTAATCTCTCCCCCACGCTGCAAAAGCTTAAACAATATTAAATCGCAAAAATTACTTGCAAACAACGCAGTAAATTTGATAGAATTTTGCTTCTCAATTCAATTGGGGTATAGCCAAGCGGTAAGGCACCGGATTTTGATTCCGGCATCTCCTAGGTTCGAATCCTAGTACCCCAGCCATTCTCTCTCTAGCAATACCCAATTTCCCTGCATTTTAGCTCATCAATCTCGTGACAGGAGTTCCATCGTGAGCCGTATTATGGTGTTCACTGGTAACGCGAATCCAGCGTTAAGTCAGGCTGTTGCTCATTATTTACACATTCCAATCGGAAAAGCCATCGTTAGCCGTTTTAGCGATGATGAAATTCAAGTTGAAATTCAAGAAAATGTACGCGGTAAAGACGTATTTATCGTTCAGCCGACCTGTACGCCAACCAATGATAACTTGATGGAACTAATTATTCTGGTGGACTGTCTTAAACGCGCATCTGCTGGACGGATTACCACAGTTATTCCTTATTATGGTTATTCCCGTCAAGACCGTCGTCCCCGTTCCGCACGCGTACCGATTAGTGCCAAAGTAGTTGCCAATATGCTAGAAAGCGTTGGAGCACACCGCGTGTTGACGATTGACTTGCACGCAGACCAAATTCAAGGTTTCTTTAATATTCCAGTGGACAATATTTATTCATCTCCGATTTTAATCGACGATATTAAAGAGCAAGCTTATCCGAATTTATTAATTGTCTCGCCAGATGTGGGCGGCGTAGTGCGTGCACGCGCCATTGCCAAACACTTAGACGATGCAGAATTAGCGATTATCGACAAACGTCGTCCTAAAGCCAACGTCGCTAAAATTATGAATATTATCGGTGATGTAGAAAATAAAAGCTGCATCATTGTCGACGACATGGTCGACACCGCAGGCACATTAAGCCAAGCCGCGAACGCACTCAAAGAACACGGAGCAGCCCAAGTTCATGCGTACTGTACGCATCCTGTTTTATCAGGTAATGCTGTGAAAAATATTGAAAATTCAGGTTTAGACAGTTTAGTTGTTACAGACACGATTCCATTAAATGCTGAAGCTAGTGCATGTAAAAAAATCCGTCAATTAACGGTTGCACATTTATTAGGCGAAACCATCCGCCGTATTAGTGAAGAAGAATCAGTCAGTTCCTTATTTATGGAACACTAAACTTTAACGAATTGCCTATTGAGTAGGCATTTACACAGTGCATGGTCGCAACGCACTGTTGATTTACTTTTTAATCCCATTGGGATTTTTTGGAGCAATAGTAATGGAACAGCAATTATTTGAATTAAATGCCGAAGCACGACAAGACATGGGGAAAGGTGCGAGCCGCCGCCTGCGTCGTCAAGGTAACATCCCTGCAATTTTATACGGAGCAGGTAAAGAGCCTACCGTATTAATGGTAAACCAAAACGAATTGAACAATCATTTAAAACACGAAGCATTTTATTCTCACGTTTTAGTGATTAAAATTGCAGGTCAAGGCGAAGAGAAAGCTGTATTAAAAGACTTACAACGCCATCCTTATGAACAACGGATTTTACACCTTGACTTACAACGTGTAAGTGACAGCGAAAAATTACACATGAACGTGCCAATTCACTTCTTAAATGAAGAAAATTGCGTAGGTGTAAAAGTGGGTGGTGGTATTATTTCTCACCATTTATCTGAAGTAGAAATTTACTGCTTACCTAAAGATTTACCAGAATTTTTAGCGGTTGATTTAACAGAAGTAAATGCGGGCGACGTATTACATTTATCTGATATTAAGTGCCCAGCGGGTGTTGAGATTGCACAATTAAGCCATGGTGAAGAGCACAATTTACCTGTTGTATCTGTGCATTTACCACGCGGTGCAACTGAAGAAGCTGCTGAAGGCTAATTGATTAGCTGAGTTTATTTAGTTTTAACTAAAACCCCGATAAGGTTTAACTTTATCGGGGTTTTGTTTTTTTGGGGAGTATAAAAATTTGTAGTTTTTGTAGAAAACCGCATAATTGTTTTTAATTAAAATAATTTTTATTGGGAGTTTTTTGTATGACGACATTTGAACGCGCAGCTACAACCCGTAAGGCTTTTAATATTTGTCATCCCGATATTCCTTTGCAAGCCCTTGACCCGCGTTATGTGGATTTGGCAGAGGCACGCGGTGGACAGAATTTTGCCGCACAATTAGCAGAAGAAATTGATTGGAGTCAAGATGCTGCCCCGCCCTATTATCAACGTTTGTTCACGGGGCATCGCGGCTGCGGTAAAACGACAGAATTATTATTGTTGAAACAGAAATTAGAAGATTTACATTTTTTAGTTATTTATCTGGATGTTGAAGAGCGTTTAGATTTAGACGACATTGAATATTTTGATTTATTGTTGGGAATGATGAATGCCCTGTTTGAGCAGGCAAAACAAGCAAATTTAGCATTATCTACAAAGTTATTGGCAGCAATTTATGATTGGTTTGCTGAACGGGTTTTAACTGAGACAGAGCAAAAAGAGTTAGAAGCTGAATTGAAAACTGAAGCGAGTGGCGGTTTGGATATTCCTTTTGTGGCTAAATTTTTTGCGAGTTTGACCGCAAAAATTAAAGTTGGTAGTAGTCAAAAAGTAGAAATGCGGCAGACATTAAAACGTGATTTAGCCGTATTTATTGACCGTTTAAATGCGTTAATTAAAGAAGTGCGAAAACAAGCACAGATAAATACTTTTCGGGATGTGGTGATTATTGCTGATGGTTTGGAAAAAATGCCATTTGACGTGCGTGATGGTAAATCGACGCATGAAGCGTTATTCGTGGATAGTGCCGAGCGATTAAAAGCCCCTGAATGTCATTTGATTTATACCGTGCCGATTTCGTTGGCATATAACGCAAATTTGAGTAATGCGTTTGGCGGTGATTATATTGCGGTGATGCCAATGGTGAAATTATCCGCAGAAAATTGTGCTTTGTTTAAGCAATTGTTAGCGCAACGGATAGAAATTGATAAAGTTTTTGAATCAGAAAGTTTAATTGAAGAATTAGTTAAATTGAGTGGCGGCGCGGTGCGGGATTTGATGCGTTTGGTTCGGGTGGCGTGTCAAGGTAGTGTGTTGATTGGTGTAAATGATGTAGCACGCGCGAAAAAAATGTTGATGTTGGAATATGACCGTTTGTTGCGCGAAGAAGATTTTGAAATTTTAGAGACTGTGTATCGCACTAAACAAGTCACCGCTGATGATAAATATGCGCGCTTGTTACATTGGCGTGTGTTGCATGAGTATTTGAACGGTAAACGCTGGGCAGATGTGCACCCTTTGGTGCAAGCAATTGAACGAGTTGCAAAAAAATTAAATACACAATCACTTATTTCTGAGGGTTAGCACATGCTGACAACAGCACAGCAAACTTTATGGGCGCGTCATCCTGAATTGAATGAATTGTTGTGGTGTTTGCAAAATGGTGAAGCGTTTAATTTATATATTTGTCAATATCCTAGCGTGCCTTATCGTCAACAGTTGACAGCGTTATTAGCGCAACATTTTTCTGTTATTGAAATCAGCGTGTTGGAGTTGAACGTGCAACAGTTAATAGATGAGGGATTGCAAGCGTTTTTAGCAGAACAAGCAGCAGATATACCTGTTTTTATTTATGATTTAGAGCGTTTTTTGTTATCGAGCGATACACAAAAAAATTTGCAATATGTACGGCAGTTAAATTGGCGGCGGTCAGCTTTTCAGCGGTTGCAGCGTAGTATTGTGTTGTGGTTGCCGTTGGCGGCGTTGGATTTGTTAGCACGTTACGCACCGGATTTTTACGATTGGTGCAGTGGTTTTTACTATTTTGCTGAACCGCAAACAACCTCAATCCGTTTTGAGCCAAAGGCTTTTGATAATGATAAAACGTTCAATTTAAGTCTGACTGAAAAACAAAGTTGGTTAGCTGTCTTACAAGAATCTTTGCAAGATACTTCATTGCAAGCGTCGGAGCGTGCAAAAACTTTACGCGATATTGGTGATTTGTATTATGCAATGGGTCACTATCAAGAGGCAGAACTTGATTTTCAGCAAGCCTTGAAACTTTATCAATCGCTTGGAGCAGAAAAAAGTATTGCAGTAACGCAAGGCAGAATCGCCGACATCCTTTATCGGCGAGGTGAACTGGATGAGGCGTTGCGGATATACCAAGAAGAAGAAATGCCTGTCTATGAACGCTTGGGCGATGTGCGGTCGCGGGCGGTGACGTTAGGACAAATCGCCGACATCCTGCAAGCGCGAGGCGAACTGGATGAGGCGTTGCGGATACGCCAACAAGAAGAAATGCCTGTCTATGAACGCTTGGGCGATTTGAGAAGTTTATTAATCACACAGTGGCAAATTGCCACCCAATACATGGAAATGACCCCACCTCGCCGCGCCGAAGCGAATCAATTACTTTGTCAGGCATTGCAAGCGGCGCGGAAAATGCAGATTCCTGAAGTGAGAATAGTTGAAAAATGGTTACAACGTTTTGAAATGGAATGTCAGGATTAATTGTCTGAACCACAATTTTCTTAATTAACTTAATTTGCTTAATTAATCTGAATTCGGCGAAATATTCAAACGAAAGTAAAGACCTGCTAGGTTTTAAAAACCTAGCAGGTCTTTGTTCTAGTTTAAATATCTAAATAAAACCCAGCCCAATTTAATACAACACCTTCACCTTATCCACACCCAGCCATTCTTGCAAACCTTGCAATAAAGTGGCTTCTGGTCTTACCCGCCATTGCTCGCCTAGCATTAATTCTACTTGCACATCAGAACGTTGATAATATAAAACCACAGGGCATTGTCCATGTGGACGATATGCCGATAAATGTTTTTCTAAGGTTTGCGTCATTTGCTGCGCAAAATTGGCTTGCGCTGTCCCCGCCGCTAATGCCATGACTAACCGTCGTGCCAATTTCAAGCGTGCACTTTCTAAATCAAGCACTTGGGTTGCCATCATCGTATAACCGCCTGAAAATTCATCATCACGCACTTCACCTTCTACAATTAAAATCTTATCCTTTTCAATCAGATGTTTAGATTCTTCAAAACGGTCAGAATATAAAGTCACTTCCAACCGCCCTGAATTATCATCTAACGTTACCGTCGCCATTTTGCCGCGCCGACTGTTAATAATGCGCGAATTAATCACCAATCCTGCATATTTCGCCGTTTTACCGCGCTCTGTAGCTTTCACATCGTTTAAACGATACGGCGCAAGTTGTTTAATTTCTAGCAAATATTGATTAATCGGATGTCCCGTTAAATATAATCCTAAACTTTCTTTTTCTGCGTCTAATTTTTCCGATTCCGTCCAACGGCGACCAACTAACGTAAATTTTGCAGGCTCGTCTTTGACTTGATGTGGCGTTGCTGTTGTTCCGCCTAAATTAAATAAATCTTCTAAACCAGAACTTGCATTTTTTGTTTGCTGGTCAGCAACTTTTATCGCTTCGTCTAAACTTTCAAACAATAATCCGCGATTGTCAGCAAATTCATCTAACGCACCCGCTTTTATTAAACCTTCTAACACGCGCCGATTAGCTTTGCGCAAATCAATACGGCTGCAAAATTCAAATAAATCTTTAAATCTGCCGCGTTCGCGTCGTTCGTCTAGAATTTCAATAATTGCGTTTTCCCCCACGCCTTTAATTGCGCCTAAACCGTAGCGAATTAAACGCGAATTGTCTTTATCAATCGCAAACTTATAATCGCATTCATTGATGTTCGGCGGTTGAATAATTAAATTCATTGACCGACATTCATCAATCAAACCCACAATTTTGTCGGTTTTGTCCATATCAGAAGACAGCACCGCCGCCATAAACGCCGCAGGATAGTAAGTTTTTAGCCAAGCTGTTTGATATGATACAAGCGCGTACGCGGCACTATGGGATTTATTGAAACCGTAACCCGCGAATTTTTCAACTAAATCGAAGACGTAATTGGCTGTTTCGGCTTTAATACCATTATTTTCTGCACCACTGACAAAAGTAGAACGTTGTTTTGCCATTTCCTCGGGTTTTTTCTTACCCATTGCCCGCCGCAGCAAGTCTGCACCGCCGAGCGTATAACCAGATAAAACCTGAGCAATTTGCATTACTTGCTCTTGATACGCAATAACGCCATAAGTGGGTTTTAAAACGCCGACTAAATTTTCATTACTATTTAATTCTGGATGTAAATAATCAAAATGATGGTCAGGATTATTTTTGCGGTTGACGAAATCGTCGACCATGCCTGACTCAATCGGGCCTGGACGATATAAGGCTAATAACGCAATAATATCTTCAAAACAGGTGGGTTTTAATTTTTTCAACAACTCTTTCATGCCGCGCGATTCCAACTGAAACACGGCAGTAGATTGGGCTTTTTGCAGTAATTCGTAAGTTTTACTGTCGTCTAAAGGCAATTGATTAATATCAATTTCTCGCCCTGTGACAGCTTTGATATTATCTAATGCCCATTTAATAATGGTTAGCGTCCGCAAGCCTAAAAAGTCAAATTTGACTAAACCGACGGATTCCACATCGCCTTTATCAAATTGGGTGACTAAATTCGAACCATCTGCTTCACAGTAAAGTGGTGAAAAATCAGTTAATTGCGAAGGTGCAATCACCACGCCGCCCGCGTGTTTGCCGACGTTGCGGGTTAAGCCTTCTAATTTGCGCGCCATATCTAAAATGGCGCGGACTTCTTCTTCTTGTTCGTAGCGCGTGCGTAATGCTTCTTCACTTTCAAGGGCTTTGTCGAGCGTAATGCCCAGTTCAAAAGGAATTAATTTGGCAATTTTGTCGACAAATCCATAGGGGAAATCGAGCACCCGTCCCACGTCGCGTACCACCGCTTTCGCTGCCATTGAGCCATAAGTGATAATTTGGGAAACTTTGTCACGTCCATATTGATTTGCAACATAATCAATAACATCATCGCGTTTGTCCATGCAGAAATCAACGTCAAAGTCAGGCATTGATACCCGTTCAGGATTTAAAAAGCGTTCAAATAGTAAATCATAAGGCAGGGGGTCTAAATCTGTGATTCCCAATGCAAAAGCAACCAGCGAGCCTGCCCCTGAACCACGTCCAGGCCCAACGGGAATATCGTGCTGTTTTGCCCATTGAATAAAATCCGCCACAATTAAAAAGTAGCCAGGGAAACCCATTTTAATAATGACATCGGTTTCAATTTTTAATCTAGCTTCATAGCGTTGACGGGTTGCAGGAAAATCGGGAGTGTTTTGTTGAAATAGGGTTTGAAAGCGTTTTTCTAAACCTTGTTGTGCTTGTTGCCGAAAATATTCTTCGGTTGTCATGCCTTCAGGAATGGGAAAATCGGGCAGGTAATTTTTACCAAGGGTTAAAGTCAAATTACAACGTTGCGCAATATGCCAAGTATTTTCAATTGCTTCTGGAATATCAGCGAATAATTCGACCATTTCTTCACTGCTGCGCAAATACTGCTGTTCGCTATACAGACGTGGGCGGCGTGGGTCGGCTAAAGTAAAACCTTCATGAATACAAACGCGCACTTCATGGGCTTCAAAATCGCTGGTTTTTAAAAAACAGACGGCATTAGTGGCGACGACGGGCGTTTGCGTGCTTGCTGCTAATTCAACGGCTGCATGAATATAATCTTCTTCGCGTGCTCGTCCAGTGCGTTGTAATTCTAAATAAAAGCGATTGGGGAAATAGCTTTTATAAAATTCAATCAGTTGTTCAACTTGTGCTCGATTATCATTTAATAATGCTTGTCCAATATCGCCATCGCATCCCCCAGAAAGCACAATTAAACCTTCGTTTAATTCTTGTAACCATTCATATTTGATATAGGCTTGTTCTTTGACTTGGTTTTCTAAATAAGCTTTGGAAATTAAGCGAGTTAAATTTAAATAACCGATTTCATTTTGACAGAGTAATAATAAGAGTGGTGCATTGCTGACATCTTCGGTCATATTGACGCGAATGCGGGTATGCACGCCGACAATCGGTTTAATGCCTTGACCATGTGCTGCTTGATAAAATTTAACCAGTGCAAACAAGTTATTATGGTCAGTAATCGCACAGGCGGGCATTTTCTGCTCTTTGACCGCTTTCACCAGTCCTTTAATGCGGATTAAACCATTAATTAAAGAATATTCAGAATGACAATTAAGATGGATGAAAGGAGGCATAAAATGCACCGTGATAGCAAAAGTGAATTATGAATTTAAATAAAAAACTGTATTTGGGTGAATTGCTTAATTTTGAATAAAGTTTTCTAAACGTTTATCGTATAGCATTATAAAGTAAAAGGGTTTGGTCTCTTATTTGCAATTCTTTTCTTAAGACTTAAACTTACTTTAACTTCATTAATAGTTTAAACAGCAGAGTTGCATCATGTCTAACTTTTCCTTAAAAGCCGCCTATGCGACTGAATCCGTGTTAAACCCGCTGTTCTCCAGCGAAGAAATTTTAAACACGATTCCGTTTACAGATAATAATCGCTATTTTAGTACACCTGAATTGAGCCAACGACAAAGTTTAATTCGTCATTTACTTCAAAATAGTGAGCAGTTATTGTTAATTTTGGCAAAAAATGGTGCTGGAAAAACGGCATTATTTAAACAATTACATGCCAATACCGCTGTGCATTGGCGAATTTTGAGTTTGACAGGACACCCCGCATTATCGCCTGAAAGTTGTTTATTGCAATTATTAAACATGTTCAATGTGCGTTTAGAAGGGAAAAGTTTAGAAGCTATGCAGTTAAATCTGCGGGCACATATCGCTTCTGACCGCAATACGGGTAATTTGCCTATTTTGTTAGTGGATGATGCGCATTTAATTCCTTTAACCACTTTGCAATGGTTAGTACAGTTAACCATGCAAGGTGAACCCCTGGGGCGTTTGCGTTTAGTGTTATTTGCTGAACCACAAATGACAAGCATGTTAGCAACCCCTGAATTATCTATGTTACACAACACGTTAATTCATACTTTGGATATTCCCGCTTTTTCTATTGCGCAAACGCGGGAATATTTGCAATTTCAATTACAAAATAGCCGTTATTTGCATGATCATCCTTTTACCCATGAAGTTTTAAAACATCTTTATCATCAAACCGAAGGTAATCCTGCGGCATTAAATTATCAGGCAAATTCTTTATTGCAAAAACGCAAAAATTACAGTTTTGCACCACAGTTAATTAGTGATTTATCGCAACTCCGTTTATTATGGGGTATTATTTTACTTGTCCTATTACTTGCTGTGGGGGGCTGGATTCGTTGGCAATATCCAGAATTATTTAGTGAACAAGTTCAAAATGAATTGTCAAGCAGCCCATTAACTTCCCGTGATTTTACTGAAACTTTAGTTGCACCCGCAAATGCTTTACCGTCTGTCACTTTAACTACTACGCCTGCACTTGATAATTCGCCTGTTCCCTTAACTGCTGAGCAATTAAAACAAGAATCTTGGTTATTAACCCAGCCATCCACAGCATATACACTACAATTACTCGGTGCACACGACGTTGCCACGCTGAATAGTTTTTTACAAAAATATGCTTCTATGGAGCAGTTAGCCTTATTCAAAACTCATTATCATGGGCAAGAATGGTATATTTTATTGCAAGGTATCTATTCAGACCGTCAACACGCGCTGCAAGCTATTGAACAATTACCCACGTCATTACGCGCGACCATTCAACCTTGGCCGCGTAGTTTAGCCAGTGTACAAGCCCGTTTACGTTATGCAAATCAGGATGCTTTAAATTAAGTGGTTGAAAAATATTTTTGATTTAAATTATTTTTTATCTGAACCATAACTTTTACAATTGATTTAATTTACTCAAGTTAAACCCTATTTTTGCGTGAATTAAAATAACGGCGTAAATTCTGGTTCAGAAAAATTAAATTGTATAAAGTCTAAAGACATTAACTAAAAGTGATAATTATTAATCTTTAGACAAACCTCTTTTTTACTTAATTTTTAAAGCAGATAATATTTTGCCTTTTAAGCTAAAAACACTACAAAAAAAAGAAAAACTCTTGTAGTCTTAAAAGCATCACAAAGGGGATGTTCTTAGTTAAACCAATACGGTTTCATACCTGATTGTTTTTCTAAGGTAAAGATGAGAAATAGGTATTATGTTAACTAAAAAAGTTTTTACCATCAAAAGTATGTTACTGTTAATGTTAATGACAGTGGCAATCACTTTTATTTTATTCATTGCCCTCTTTTTGCATCGTTATATTGTGTTGCAAAATGATTTTGCTCAAAATCGTTTTCAACAAGCGGTTTCTGTTAATTTAAACTTGATTAATGAAACTTTTAAAAATGCTGAAAATGATTTAGACCGTTTAACCCATTCCCTAGAAATCATTTTAAAAGATGATTTACCTGCTCAATCTGGCATGTTATTAATTCAAAAAATGTTGTATGAAGCATTACGCTTTAATCATTATCAATACAGCATTACCGTTGCTTTATCTGAAGAAGCCTCTAAACATTATTTTAATCAATCCGCTTATGCGTTAAAAGTCAATAAAGATTTATCACAAAAAACGCCAAATACCACAGAAACAGAAGATGAAATTGCAGTTTTAAAAATGGTTAGCAGTAGTGCAGAGTATTTGCAATCGCCTGGCTATATCAGTGCAAAACAATATAAAACACCTCAAATTACACCGATTAAATTTAATTCCGATTTAAATCGTTGGTACATTACTGTTGCACAAAGTTTTCATCGTGGCGATAAAGTCATTGGTGTAGTTATGATTGACATTGTGTTAGACGATTTATTTGCACAAGTAGAAAACATGCACTTTGGTATAACAGGCGGTGTTTTCTTAGCAGATGCACCTACAGGTATTTTATTAACCCGCATTGGAAAACCTTCAAACGACGCAGCAAATACTTTTGAGAAAAGTGCAGAAGAAAATGCAAATTTTGCTGAAAGCCAAGAAAACATTTTGAGTTATTATGAACGTTTAAGTTATTCACTTTATTCTTCTAAAAAAGCTAAACAATGGCGCGAAATTTTACAAAATGATATTACCTTTGGTGATATTCGCGGCATTAATCAACGTTTATATAAAGTTTCTTCAAAAAGTTTACCAAATTTACCTTGGACAGTTGTAACGTATCAAAGCAATCAAGAATTACAAAAAGACTTGCATATTGGTTTATTGATTTTCGTAATTTTAGGCTTTGTAGGTTTTACAATTTTAACGATTATGGGCGTTTCTTTCATCCACATGTTAAGCACACCATTACAACGCTTAATTGATGTGATGAAGAAAGTAAAAAGTCAAAACACCGTGGGTTTAACTGCACCAATTGCTGGTGCAGCAGAAACACGGGCATTAGGCGAAATCTTTAATGAAATGTTGGTTTCTATTAATCGCGCTGTTTCAGAAAAAGACCGTTATGCTAAACGTTTACGCGAATACAGTTTAAATTTAGAGAAACAAGTAGAACAACGCACCGCAGAATTAGCCGAAGCGATGGAGCAAGCCAAATCTGCCAATCGTTCAAAAAGCCAATTTTTAGCCAATATGAGCCATGAATTACGCACACCAATGAATGCCATTATTGGTTATGCTGAAATTTTGCGTGAAGAAGCGGAAGATTTAGAATGTCCTTCTTTACAAGAAGATATTAATCGCATTTTAAGTTCAGGCAAACATTTATTAGGTTTAATCAGTGATATTTTAGATATTTCTAAAATTGAAGCGGGCAAAATGACTTTGTATTTAGAAAATTTCAATATTTATGAAATGATTTCTGAAGTATTAATTACGGTTCGTCCTTTAATGGAAAAACAACATAATGTATTACAAGTTAATTGTGAATCTAATATTGGTGAAATGTATGGAGACATTACCAAAATTAAGCAAAATTTATTAAATTTGTTAAGCAACGCTAGCAAATTTTCTTCTCAAGACATTGTGCATTTTTCCATTAGCCGTGAAACTATTACAAATCCTGAAACGCAACAAGCTCATTCATGGATTGTTTTTAGCATTACTGATAGAGGCATTGGGATGACGGCTGAACAAATTAAACATGTTTTTGATGCTTTCACACAAGCCGATTCAACCACAACGCGGCGATATGGCGGGACAGGTTTAGGTTTAGCAATTACTAAACGTTTTTGCGAAATGATGAACGGAACAATTAGCGTAGAAAGCGAACTAGGCAAAGGTAGCACGTTTGTAATGTCATTACCCGCCGTCTTTGTTCGTCAGGAAGAGGCAGAAAAAAAAATGAAATTGGAAGCCAATAACGAAGTAAAAACCGAAAATACGCTAGAAACCACCGCTTTATTAAAACCTTTACAAGCCGCCAATAACGCAAATATTGAAACAACCATTGCATTTTAAAGAATTTGCTCGTTATACTCCTTTCTTAATTAACCTGAGTTTAGCAGAATATTTTAGATAAAACAGAGCTTTAGAATAAGCTAAAACTCCTTGTTAGATTTTAAAATTGACTGGCTAAATTCAGGTTTTTACACTTTTAAGAATTACACAGTTCAACTAAAAGCGCATCGTTGCCGCTTAGGTATTGTCATAAACTGATGAGCATTCAGTTGCTTATGTGATTTTATATTCATAAAAAGTTTTGTTTGATGGATTTCCTACTAAAACAAAGACCTGATAGTTTTTTGAGTAGCAGTCTTTTGAGTCCATACCAACAGACCTAGTAACGCGAATTCGGCGAATATAAATAAATATTTCAATTACTTACCTAAAATTACAGAAACTCATTTATATTCAATAATTTGCAGTTTTATTTGGTAAAAATAGCCATAAATTTCAATTTGTTGCTGT